>JAEEGL016133711.1_pt1 | contig 47936 bp, 42 predicted proteins | sample 9134231 | NCBI WGS metagenome assembly JAEEGL01 (sample SAMN16246548, study PRJNA631951) | gut metagenome | biome: gut microbiome; feature: rumen; material: fiber-attached | host: Bos | place: Iran: Karaj | collected 2018-10 | reverse complement strand
GCTTATATAATACAACACATCATTTTCAACAAATAGCTCTGACCCTGTTACCAGATGTGCACCAGTCTTTTCAGCAAGATAGGAATGTTCAAAATAAGCAGAGTTATATCTTCCCGGCGTAAGAATTACTGTATGTCCTCCGGTATTTACATAGTCCATGGTTTTCCTGAGCAGATCCGCATAATTACGGTTATCGATCAACCTTACATGGTTAAAGGTCTCCGGTGAACTCTTCCTGCATAAATCCCTTGCAATCATCGGATATGATGCACCTGACGGAACTCTTAAATTATCCTCTAAGACATACCATTCATCATCTTTGCCTTTTACAAGGTCAATACCGGAGATATGAGAATAAATTCCCTTCATCGGCATAACGTCCTCACACTCTGCCATATACCCCGAAGAAGCATAGATAAAATCTTCCGGTACAACACCGTCCTTAACAATTTTTTTATCAGAGTATATATCCTTCAAAAAAATATTAAGGGCCAAAACTCTCTGTTTCAGCCCTTTTTCCAGCATTTTATACTCGGAGTATTCAATAATTCTCGGAATAGAATCGAACGGAAATAACTGTTCCTTGAATGTATTATTCTTATAGATACCGAATTTCACACCGTAACGGGCCAACAAAGTATTTATCCTGTCAGTATGCTTAACAAGCTTCTGATTATTCATTTTTGTTCGTCCTCCCTTCTTTACCTAGGACATTTACAGTCCAGTATTACTTTTCATTGTCATATAGTTTCATTTTGAAAACAAAAAGGCGCTAACTGAAACCAAAAGTTTCCATTAACGCCTTTGCTTGTAATATTATAAACAAAACTTCACATATTTTGCAATATGCATTCTGCACAGTCTTTATTGTATACTTTATACATTCTTCTATGTAATACTTTCCCGATTGAAATATGCACGGTTCAGTTTTATCGTCTTATTTTCCGGGTAAATTTTTTCAGCTCTTTTAAAATACTCGTAAGCTGTCTTCATGTCTCCTTTAACAGCATAAAGTTTCGATAATTTCTGACAAGGTATAAATTCATGATAAGCTTCAAAATGTACCGACATATCCCGGTAATCGACGGGTAGTTTAAGCGCATCTTTCAGATATTTTTCAGCTTCATCATATTCTTTCCGGGCTAAAAAAGCTACCCCTAATTCAGTCAGCAGCATTTCATTTACAACACCATTTTCCTGTAATGACAAAAGCCGGCAGATCAGCTCGTCATTTCTTTTTAAGCTTTTCATGCTAAAAATATATGATGATAGCGCATTTTTAACATCAAACGCAGGGAAATGTTCCTGTCCGGTTAGTTCGTCAAACATAGAAACAGCGTTCTCCAATTCTCCTTTTGAAAAATACTCATTGCACAAAAAACCCATGTTGCGTGCATCGGGTTCTGTCTGTTCAGCCATACAAAGCTTGTGAATACGCATGTTACGTTCAGGATCGTTTACCCTGACTTTGCAGTGACGGATACATATCCGGTCATCATAGTATTTTACAGCTTCTTTCGACATAGTTACATATTCATGGAGTCTTCCGTGCCAGACAGGATTCAGGCTTCTGCGGAACCAACGATCACGGAAAACAAAAGAATTATTATAAACATTTTCCTGATCGCGTTCCCCTCCATACAGAAAGAACACCATATCCGTTTCACCGGGAAGCGTATGCTTCAGTTCCTTTATCAGCATGGCATCAGCATAAGATATCACATCATCCGCATCCAGCCACATCACATAATCCATTGACGCATATGAGAAAGAAACATTTCGGGCTGCGGCAAAATCATCTATCCACGGGAAATCATATACCCGGTCTGTATAGCGCAAGGCTATCTCACGTGTATCATCTATCGATCCCGTATCCACGATAACAATTTCGTCCGCAAATACCGATACCCCGTCAAGACATCTTGCCAGGACAGGCGACTCATCCCGTACTATCATGCAGACACTTACGGTTATCCCGGCTTTATTCTCCTGCATACATTTCTCCTTGATCACGATTTAAGCTTCTTCGCAAAATAAGCACGATTCATCAAAGCTGCCCGGTTATCCGGTGCCAGTTCAAGCACTTTTTCATTATATAAGACAGCTTCTTCTAATCTGCCTAAGCCTGTTAATGCCTTTACTCCCTGTTGGTATAGCATGAGGAGCACACTATTATCGTAAACTGCTCCACTGTGGTCCGACCATATTCTTTCAGACAGTTTTACCCAACGAAACGCCCCTTCCCAAAGCTTATGATGATTAAGAGTTGAAGCCAACTGCAGACATATATCCATGTACGGATATCCAGTATACCTATCATCCCCGGTGTCACAGGTAGTATCCGGATTAGTACCTACGCCACTCCCTGCAACCACGGATATATTACTTCCTGCCTCGTCCTCGCACATATTGAAATATTCCTCAGCCTCCTCTTCATGTCCGGCCAATAGCATATCAAGATTACACTGGGCACTCAGCCAGAAGTTATTCTTCAGTTCTTCTCTGGGTATAGCACGGATGATGTTGCAGTTACGATCCTTCGGGGGCTGTACCAGCTTTCGGTGAAGGAACATAATATCTGTAGTCATTACTGGCTTTTCATAATCCATGCACTCATGTATCGCTCCATGCCAGTATGGTCTGTCATCATGCCTGGCTACCATACGCTGACGAAAAGAAATACCTCCTGCCTCCGGTACATCGTAACTCATCAGTATCGTACGTGGACGTTCGTCCTCCGGCAAGGTGGAAAGCTCGGTTTTAAGTTTCAGAAGCTTTTCCTTTTCTTCCTCCGGCAAAACATCATCGGCATCAAGATAAATGATATAATCTGAACGTGCATGTGAAAACGAGCTGTTTCTGGCTTTACCGAAATCATTCTCCCACGGTTCACAGAAAACCTCATCCGTAAAACGACGTGCAATTGATACGGTCTCATCTTCAGAGCCTGTGTCAACTATCACCAGCTGATCATATACGCCCCTGACCGAATTGAGACAACGCTCCAGAACAGCCTCTTCATTACGGACTATCATACATATACTTATTGTGATATTTCCTAAATGTTCTGTCACGTCATACTCCTCCCTGTCATGTCCGGCACAAAGCTTTTTTCTTTCTCATTTCTGCCCGCATCGTCGACTCTTACTGCCGATTTCCCCTATTCAGAAACCTTAATATAATTTAGCGAGTTATGTCGCAAACCCGAACATGAACGCTTTTTGGCATACTACCGCCTCCGGTGATTGCCTCGATATCATCATCGTCCAAAGGGAATCCTTCAAATTCGGATAAAACACTTTCAATCTCTTCTTTTGAGCATCCATGCTCCAGAAGCGTTTTTTCCAAATCCTCCTTTGATATCAGTGCCTCAAACTCACCGCTTTCCACAAGCTGTTTTATTACTTCATGACCCTTATCCATATTCTTCCTCCCTTCATACAACCTGATCTGCAGGTTTACTCAGAATTCAGGCTTTTCAAAATAATTTGTTAAATATGAAATGGCTGTGTTATATCAGCTATAACAGGAACCTTCGTTGAAAATCCCCCGGTGATAGCAGCAAGATCTTCATCATCGAGAGGGAAACCGCCAAATTCAGATAAAATTCCCTCAATCTCTTCTTTTGAACATCCATGTTCTAAAAGTACCTTCTCTAAATCCTCTTTCGAAGATAACGCTTCAAAATCACCACTTTCTACAAGCTGTTTCATTACTTCATAACCTTTTTCCATACTCATTTCTCCTATTATAATCTATATGGGATTCAGAAATAATCAGGGAAGTTTTAAAACCGTCGTCTTTCCTTCCTCTACCTTCACATATCTCATATAAAGTGTTCCTGACTTTTCTTCGGACATATCTGCATAAAGCATCACATAATCTCCTACAGGTAAGTCACCTATCTCTTCCTGATCCCCTTCTTCTACCGGCCAAAATATCCAAGTTTCCAATCCGTAGTCTCTGTAATCACCTACAAGCGTCCAGATTTCTCCCAGATATTTTTCACTGTCAGGAAGCAGATATTGTACCTTACCCGTGCTTTCTTTTTCCGGATCAAAAGTCCAATCTGCAACTATCCACTCGTTTTCTCTGTAATAAAACCATTGCAATGTATTTTCATCCTGATATACAGGTATGCCTATAGCTCTCGCCAGTTCCATCAAGATCACGGTTCGACATCCTTCAGGACAATACCCCATTTTCAATGTACCGATAAGAGAAGGAATACCATTTTGATACTGCCTTATACATTTATCGGAAATATTGGCTTCAAACCACTTCTTTAACGTCGAAGGATCTTTTCTGAATTTTTTCAGTTGTTTCTTTGTAAACAGGTTCAAAACATCCTGTCTCTGCGGCATAAAATACGACCATTCATATACCGGGTATAAAATACCGTTTACGAAAATGTCATCGTTAAGTTCTCCACGAACCTTTTTAGCCCCCTGTAATATATCTTCCAGAACATCAGATTTGACTTCACAACAGTATTTTTCGGAAAGTCCCTTCACAAGAACACTCCTGAGAGGATCATCGTCTTTTTCAAGGAAAGTGATAAGTTCATCAAAATTTCTGCCGGCACTGCGCAAGCTCTCTTCGCAGTCAGGATATGCTGCGGCACGTTCCGGATCAAAATCACCGGAATGGTTTTCGGCTCTGATTTCATCTATCGTTTTTGTACCGAAAAGAGCTCTCCAGTCCTCATCAGTGTATGTTTGTACATTCTTTGCATCCGCTTCGTTGTATCTTATCTCGAAACTCTCCCATACATCATATTGGGGTTCTTCAGCAAAAGATATGGTAGCTTTCTTTTGATCCTGAGTAATCCAAGTCCCACGCCATTCGTCTTCCATATATGCCACAGCATATATACTTCCTTTGCCTATAGAGTATTTTGCCTCTCCATTCTTATCGGTAGTCAAAGTTACCAGAGTACTAAGAAACGATCCGGGTTGAACCACCATAAGATCTGTACTAACATTAGGAGCAGGCTTTCCGTCCTTGTCAAGTACTGTGATTGTTATTTTCTTTGTATCTGTAAAATCAGCAATATCATTAATTTTATAAACCCCGTAATCGTCTATATAAGACTGACCCACTCCGATTTCGCTAAAGGAATATGAACTCGTACAAATAAGACTTCCAAGTCTTCCCGTAAACCATCCGGAATCCAGCACAGGGTCAGGCTCACAGGCACCCATATAATGCCATTCTCCATCTACAAGTATCTGAACGAATGCATGCCCGCCTAAGACTATACTCCAATCTACGTCACATTCGCGTGCAGGAATACCTACACTGCGTAGTACATTTACAACAAAGGTTGCTTCTTCACCGCATCTCCCGGCTCCACCATTATACATTCCGAGAGGAGATGCAGCTCTCTCGTCGCTATCTTCATAAGTCGCCTGACAGCCACACCAGAAATTCACCAGAAGTGCCGCTTCAGTGAGAGACTTTCCCTTCACCAGTTCGGAAAGCTGTTCATAGAAAAAGGGTCTGCAGTCAACTACCGGTTCAACGTACACCTTGTAAGAAGCTACATAACACAGGAATGTATCCTCATCAAGTGCCTTTGTCCAGGGCATATTTTCACGAAGCTGTGCTGCATGTGATGCATAACTATGAAGAAGTGAAAAATCTATACTGCACAGTTCATTCATCGAGGTCGTGATAAAATAGTACTTCATGATCCGCTTCTCTTCTTCGGAACATTTTGCGAGTTCCGCATTCCATTCCTCAAGGCGCGGTCCAAGGTCGGGTAAGAGGCGCTCATATTCCTCGTCAAGTTTTGAACTTATTTCATCCGTTTCCGAATCAGCATTACCATCACTATTTTCCACTGTTCTGCAATAAAGTGTTATGTCACTCTTTCTATCCCATTTTTCAAACAGTTTTGTAAATCCGTCATCAATATATTGTCCATCGGTTCCTTTTGCATATACCATTACTCCGCAATTCTGCGGAATTGTCATCTGTTTAATATACTCTTTTTCCGTACCCTTATCACGGATCACTGAAAATTTAACGGTGTCCCTTTCCTGACGATGAGCCATCCTTCGCAACAGGCAACACCCTACAGGTTCTTCAGTATCATAAGCATACTGAACACAAAATTCCGGATGTTCTTCTTTCCCTATTGAATATGTAGCGTATTCCAAGACTTCATAGGTATCAGCCTTTACAACCAACCGGCTATACACTTCTTTTACATCTTCTGTTATTCCTAACAGTTTCTTAAAAACTTCTATATTCTCCTTTGACAGTTTACCGGTATATGTAATCGTTTTACCGTCATTAACCAGTGAAGCAGGTTTCTCTTCAAGAAGATTGTCCGCAGTTAAAATATTATCAACTAAATTATAGGCATTAGTACCGGCATACTTATCTCCGCGTCCATCGGTATCCACCACATAATAAAATGTTGACGGATCATCACCTTCAAGTATGCAGATAAAGTCTTCATCGGCATAAATACTGCGTTTTGATACAAGATTGTTATAAAACGCTTTTTCTTTGTCAATCCAAAGGTCGTAATCAACATAAGATATGCTGAATGAGCTGTGTTTTTTTAGAATGTTTTTTATCTTGTTGACCTTTGCTACTTTTTTAACAAAGTTCTTCGCCTCTTTTTTAGTGACCTTGCTTTTAACTTCATTCTGAGCTGCAGACTTATCAACAGCAGCCCGAACCGGGCTGAAATCTGTTGCCGTGAACACACCCGTAATCATCACAACCGCAATCAACGTCGCGATCAAACATTTTCCAATCCGTGATAAACATGCTTTTTTTCCTAATATCATATGCCCTTCTCCTTTACTTTTCTGCTTTTCTACAATACGTTAAGACTGACCAGGAGTCTTAATATCCAAAGAATTTTTTCAGTTCCATATCGGGAGCAAGATCCTGTTTATTGAGTCCAAATGAACTACCCGGAACGATTTCCAGATAACGGTCCAAAAACTCATCATATGTTTTTGCTTCAAAGCAGTCAGGTGTAATAAAGAACTCTCTGCTGCCTCCTGCAGTCCTGTCTCCGGCCTGTACAAATACCTTGTAATCACCTGACTTAAGCTTATATACGATATATTTTTCCAGACACCATCCGTTCGCGTCAACCCTTCCAAACGGTACCGCATACTCTGCCACAACAGGATTTTCCTTAAGTGCCGCTTCCTGAAATTCATACTCCATATTTTTCAATAATCCGTCAGCACTTTCACAATCGTACACGTGGAATTCTTTATCGTTATTAAATTTCCTGGCGAATTCCGGTTCGCCGTCTACCTCTATTATCGCATATTGGCAGTAATTATCTGCCATTTCCTTATTAAACCATCGATAATCCTTTTTGACTTTTTCGTATGCTTTTTCAAAATATACTTTAATTTCAGTTCCGTATTTGAATTTCACTACAGGATCGGAATTCTTCACCTTTTCCCGGGTGTACTCACGCAGGAAATCAACAAATTCATCGGCAGTACTGCCGTCAATCCATTCCCTGACTACATTCTGTCCCATATACGTCCCACAGTCTTTTCCGAAAATATACTGTCCGTGGCGAGGCACGATCACATATGGCGTTTTCTTTTTCATCTGTGCAAGAGTTGCCCAGGGATATTCCTCACGCAGTTTTTCCAAAGCCTTTTCATAATAAGCATTTATATCCGTTCCGTATTTGAATTTCTCGGGATCGGCCGTAGGATGTTTGTTTAGTTCCTCCTCGGCTAAGCGCTCTCTTTCTTTTTCTTCTTCCTCCTCAAATATTTCATCGGAACTTAATGGAGTCCATGCCCAAACCTTATTCATACTGTGGGATGCCAGAGCTGATGCATAAATAAACTGTCCGTCATCTTCTCCCAGCTTATTCCACCTTCCTGCTGCCAAAGTTCCGTCAATTAAGATCAGGAGGCAGAATTGTTTGTTTTTGGGGAAATCTCCATCCTTAAATGACTTAAAATCCCTGATCTCGACAATATAAGGGTCATCTTCATCGGATCCCAGAATTATTCGATTGATATTCTCCTTCTCCAGCGATCCTGTAAGGTCATATCCGTTAAGTGGCTGCCATTTCGATACTTCCCCAACGTCAACGGAGTCAAAACTGTCCCGACTGAAGCTTCCTGATACAGTCTCCTCATCATCTTTCGGATACCAGCATCCTGCTGTATGGCGTCCGTCCTTTAATTCGATAAGAACATAGTCCCCATACTCAGGCATGTCATCCACTTGAACATCATGAAAACAGTTAAAAGCTAGGCAAAGTTTCTTATAATCACACCTGAACATAACTTCTCCGCTCCTATATTTATGTCAAAGCTCTTATTAATCTTATAAGCCTGGTAGCATTTATCTCAAGTCTGCTTCTCGTAAGCGTCCCATCCTTCAAAGCGGACATCATGTCATCAAAATCCTCCCGGCTGCCCGGCATAACTATCTCACCGCCTGCTGCCGCAACTCTTGCCGCGCTAGATGCGGGGTGTTTTGTACCATAGTTCGGAACCGAACTGATCAGCCAGTCAGTCATGACTATGCCTTTGAAGCCGAATTCATTTCTTAAAATATTCTCCAGCAGGTCCTTCCTCTCATTGGTATGTATGCCGTTTAGCAGATTGTAGGACGACATAACCGTCATGGGCTGAGCTTCCTTAACACATATTTCATAGCCCTTAAGATATATTTCCCTCAATGCCCTTTCGCTGACCATACTGTTATTAAAACATCTGTTATATTCCTGATTATTTACGCAAAAATGCTTGATAGTTACTCCACAGCCTCTATGCTTCTGGACACCTTTAGTTATAGCCGCAGCCATCCTTCCCGTGATCAACGGATCCTCCGAATAATACTCAAAGTTCCTTCCGCAACGGATGTGCCTGTGAATATTCATAGCAGGTGCAAGCCACAGATGAACTCCAAACTCCTGCATCTCACCGCCTACTATATCTCCGCACCTTTCAGCAAGTTTTAAATTCCAGCTCTGTGCCAGGGCGGTTCCTATGGGAATGGCTGTAGCATAATGAGTCTCTATCTTTTCACCATGTTTAGGTTTTGAAGAAGTAAACAGCTTGCTGATGATGGCTGCAGGCTTGGGCAGGAAATCCGACAGACCTTCAAGCATGGTATTCCCTACAGAATGAGCCCCGTCAGCATCAACCCAGTACTTTTTACTGATACGTACGCCTGCCGGACCGTCTGCCATGGAAAGAGACGGAATACCTTTGTCGCGCAGTTTTTCGGTAGTTTCTCCTGCTGCTCCCGCTACAAGCCTTCCTGCGTTTCCTATCATACTTCCGCCGACGCCGCCTCCGAAGAAAGCTCCGATATTTAAATAGATTAATTCTTCATCCGAGAGCCCCTTTACCTCATCTGGAATCTCTGTTACCGTATCATAATTAATTTTCTCCGTAGGTATATCCTTACCATCTATTATAACCACCGGCAAGTTAGAAGCCGCATTATTTCCTTCTGATAAACCTGTATCGCATTTCTCATCGCTTATTGATTTACGATCAGACTCAGGCTTAAAATCTGTAAAATCCGGACCTTCAAAGGAACTTTCAACTTCTCTTACTGTCACAGTATCCGGTATCCTCACAACTGCGCACGAAGTAAGCTGCACACTGTCGACACCATATTTTATGACATAGTCACCTTTTTCAAGAATATAGCTGCTACACCCGGTATCATAGCTCGCCAGTTCAGACATCTTAAAACTTACCGAGACCTTTGTACTCTCCCCGGCGCCAAGTTTTTCCGTTTTAACCCATCCTGCAAGTACCGCTGCCGGCTGGTCAAGCTTTAGAGAGGGCTTGGCAATGTACACCTGAACCACTTCTTTTCCAAAAGTATTTCCGGTGTTCTCCACATTAAAATCTACCGTAACCTTTTCACCGTCATGTGTAATCCCCTGATACCGTACATCAAAATCAGTGTACGAGAGTCCGTATCCGAAGGGGAACAACAGCTTCGTTCCTACGGTATTGAAATATCTGTATCCTACATAAATTCCTTCTTTATACCTGGTATCATCCTTATCCCCGAAGTCAAAAAGCTCGGGATATTCATTCCATGAAACCCATGTAGTAGCCAGTTTACCTGAAGGAGTTTTCTTTCCGAGAAGTATATCAGAAAATGCATATCCCGTGAGTGCTCCGAGCTGTGAAAGGAGCAAAATGTTTTCTACCTCCAAAACAGGTGTCAGGTCAACGGGTCCTCCGACATTCAGCACCAGCATGAATTTCTCATATTTCCTGTTCAGTTTTAAAATTGTCTTTATCTCGGTCTTTGTAAGCAGAATATCTTTTTCGGGTACTCTGTCGTTTCCTTCCCCGCAGATTCTTGACAGTACGTAGACCGCAACATCTCCTTCACCCGTCAGCGGAATATTATAGTCAGGCTCAGGCATAACAGCACCCATTCCCTCAAAAACCGGGTTTACATGCTTTTCTTTTGCTCTCCTCTTTATATCATTAATAAATTCTTTCCGGCATTTTTTTAACACTTCGTCATATGCATCAAGCCATTCTTTGGTAGTAATAGTAAAGTCTTCTTTCTCCAAGGCTCTCTCTATGGAAACCGTAAAATGAGAGTATACTTCTCCCGATCCGGTGCCACCCCTCATAGTATTCCTGGCTCCGTTTCCGTACAGAGCTATCCTGCATGGCCCATCAAGCGGAAACGCTCCGTTTTTCTTCAGCAGAACCGTGCATTCTGCCTGTAATCCCCTTACAATACCTGCATTTTTTCTTTCCCTGTCTGTCAGCATCATTAACCCCTCCTGTTCACTGCCGGATTTCGTGTTCAATTTCTTTCAGTACTATGCACATCAGCTACCTGCTTAAGAATGATTATAACGCAAAAAACTTGTTTGTTCAAGTTGGACAAACAAGTTTTTTTGATTTTTTATTTTTTCCCCGTGAGATAATAAACTGCCAGTGCAGTCCTGTGTGACAAGTCTTCTTTAGAGAGAATGTTGGTTATGTAATTCTTAACAGTTCCCTCGGATATGTACAGTTTTTCCGCTATCTGCTTGTTTGACAGTCCTTCTGCTACGGCTTTTATGATATCTAGTTCCCTGTCGGTATAGTCTGATGCGTCGAATCCGTCTGCGAGATTACGTACCAGCTTCGAAGAATCCGCCTGATCGCTTGCGTCAGTTGCCTTTTCACCGGAAACAGTGAGTTTTGTCAGCGCATTAAGTATGTTTTCATCCATTACCCCTGTTCCGTTATATACGGATTTTATCATTTGTTTTAAGTGTTCGGGGGTATGGTTTTTTATAAGATACCCCTTTGCCCCGTTTTTCAGTGCTCTCTTTACCAGGTCGTCATCATCAAAGGTGGTAAGTATCAGTACTTTGCCCAGATCGTGTTCTACTATATATTTTGTTGCATCTATACCGTCCATTTCCGGCATCTGGATATCCATCAGAAATACATCAGGCTTCTGTTTTTCTGCCAGTTCTATCGCCTCACGACCGTTCGACGCAGTGCCGATGACCTCAAAATCATCATCCACATCGAGGATGATCTTCATTCCGTCACGTACAAAATCACTGTCATCAGCTATTATTACTTTGATTTTATCCATACTCTTCTCCTCTAAAAATAAATCACAACGGCAGCAGCATCTTTACCGTAAACCCGGTCATGGTTTCAAAATCAAGTGTTCCGTTCACGCTGCGGACACGTCTTCTCATTCCGGATATTCCCATACCGTCCTTTACTTCCAGACAGCCTTTTCCGTCATCTATTATAGTGCATTTCACGATTTTGTTCATCACGAAAATTTTTATCCGGATATTTTTACATCTCGCATACTTCATGGAATTCGAAACAGCTTCAAAGGCATTATCCAGAATAATCTCCCAGATATTATCGGGAATCAGAGAGATATCCCCCTCAGTTTCAAGGTTAGTTTCAACCCCTTTGCTGTTACAGTCTTCACAGAGCTTATATATCTGGAGAAGCGCAAGATCCTTTCTCTCCGGACGTTCCTTACGAAGAATGGCCCTTATCTCATCCATTCCTGACCTGAGCTGGTCTATGACAGCCTGCGTCATCTGCTTAGACTTTTCGGGATCTTTATCCATCAGTACTTTTATAGCTTCAAGCTGATATATGGAGCCATTTATATTATGACCCAGCTTATCGTGAAGTGCCTGAGCCAGGTTCGATCTTTCCTCAAGTATCTGGTTACTGGCTGCCAACAAACTCTTTTTCATTTTTTCTTTATTCGTTTGTTCCCTTATTTCTATATCCTTCTTTAGTTCCTGTTCGAGAACGGTTTCCTCTATGATCTGCCTCCTGTATGATGACACCACAAATTCCTGTTGGATATAACAGCCCGTCATCATGGCCAGTATCAGGAACTGCTCAAGAAATCCTATCGGTCCCGGAATAAAAGCCAGAATAAGCGGTATAAAAAAGCAGAAAGCCGGCACCTTAAAAAACATAAGTGCTTCATAAATAAGATAGTATCCGAAAAGTATAAAACTTTTTCCGGCTACCGCCATCATAATACAGAATATGATCCCTGCTGCCAGAAGTGAAGCGATTCCGATGATTGTTTTAAATCTTATGGTACTGGCATTATCATTTTCAGGGGATTTTTCATTTGTTGCCAAAAGTGCCATTGCCCCGATATAAAACGCGGCAAGCAGGAGTACCGTGACCGATACTCCTGTTGTCCTAACATCTGTTTTCAGATACCCGCTTATCCCAAAACTCAGCATCAGAATAATCCGGACTATCATAAAGTAATTTCTTTTTAATTGCTCCCCCATGAGTCAACCCTTTTTACCTTAAGGCACATACTTCCTACACTGGCTATTATGACTAAATATGCTACTGTAATACATAATAACATAACATGGGCCGATTTGTCACCTATTATTATTGATTCGGTGCCATCCATAAACCATTTATGCGGCATAACATAAGATAAGGTCTTTATTACGTCACTTGTGTGATCAATCGGGAAATACAGACCGCTAAGCAGTGCCGACATACTCCATAATGTAAATGCTGCTACATTTGAACTCATTACATCTCCGATAAGAACTCCCAACATAAGAGAGAGGGTACTGAATATCAGGCCCATAAGTGTTATAACCAGCAGAAAACTCGGAACACTCATTCCCATCGCTTCGACATCCAAGAACAGGGTACATATTCCCATTACTCCCGTAAGCATGAATGTAACTATCACCGAAGTTACAACTTTTGAGAAGAAATATTCCAGCATGCCCATATTTGCCAGCTTGAACCTGGTAAACACACAGTCTTTCTGCTCATTGATACATATATGTGCTATAAATATTCCGCCGAAGACATATCCAAGTGTGAGGATTGCAAGCGCGTATCCCATTCTGGTTTTCTGATTTGTCTGTTCGAGGTCGAGGGTGTTTTTATTCTCCAAGGATACGGACACTGTCTTCTTTTCAGGAATGAGATTATCAATGCTTAACAAAGCGTCCACTGCTGCCTGCTCATTTCCCGGACATGCCTCTGCTGCTTTTTCTATTTTGGAAAGTATGGTCTTTACCTCACTCTCTAAAATATCGATTCTGCTGTCATCAGAAAGCTTATATATATCAAGCACCGTACTACCTGATTTGCCGACATTGTCTGCAAATCCGGGCCGTATGAACATAGCTGCACCCATTCTGTCATTATATCCGTCTTCTCCAAGTCTTTCCCTGATAAATCCATCAAAGTCGTTTTTTTCGGTATCTGAAAGGATTACTCTGCAGACTTTAAAAAGGCCGCTTTCAGATATCTTATTCAGCATATATTCCGACAATCCGTCTTTCGATCCGTCATAAACCTTTATAACGCATTTTCCATTACTGCTAAAATAAGCTACTACATGATCTATATCATCAAGTTCTGTAATAGTTTCCTCAGTATTACTTAAATATGACAGATTATCGTTTCTTGTTGACAGGATCAACGTTGTAAAAAAAGGAGTTATCAGAAGGAAAAACCAGAAGCCCTTCATCCTGAATAAGATTTTTAACGTTGATTTTACTAAAGCGCTCATGATTTTCCACCTCTCCTTCTTAAAGTGCTTACCAAAACCGCTATTCCTGAGAATAATACCGTCATACCCCCTGAAACAGCAATGCTTTTTATAACATAATCTGTACTGCCCATACATGAAAGCTCTATCAGAGCTCTGTTTTCGTAGTAGATAGGTGAGAGGGATTTCAAAATTTGAGGCATTTGTGAGAACATATATGTTTCAAAGCTTCCTCCCGAAAAACCCCAGTACCATACCAGCATAAACACTACTATTACTGTCACTACCATGTTGTCACACAGAGAATACACCATAAGTCCCAACGCTGTAGCGGCCATTATCCCCAATATGATGATAAGGATTGACAGAAAAGCATTTCCCCAGTTAACTCCAAATATTACGACCGATGCGACCCCGTAGATTGAAAGTCCTGCACATGTCACAGCTGCTAAAGGAACAAATTTGGAAAGATAGGCCTTAAGCTCCGATATTCCCGACATCATCTCTCTTTTTTCTATGCCGTATTTTTTCTCTGCGTTAAAGAGTCCCGCTCCGCAAACTATACAGCACCAGCCAAAATATACAAGATATATAATACCGTAATAATCTGTAGAATCTACCGCTGGCATGAAATCTCCGGTCAGGACCTGTATTTTTTCCGCACCCGTTTCTCCGGCACTTTCTTTTGTAGCCGCAGTCTGCTGTGACTCATGTCCCATCTGTCCCGAAACTGCCATGGACATGTTCTCGTAATAAGCATGAAGAATATATTCCAAAAGTTGGTTTTCCGCCTCAGCTTCATCCGTTTTGTATACTGTATAGCTTTCTTTTCCAAAATCCACAAAACCGGCAAGCTTATCATCTTCTAATGCATCTTTAGGTTCCGTATTTTTATATTCTACAAATGAGATTCCCTGCTCTTCGGCAATAGCCCTTATCCCGTCAATAACTGCCGCCGGAGTCTCCTCGCTGTTATAACTGTATCCAACCTTAAAGTTGCCAGTTTCCTGATACTTCTCCATTATGGCAGAAAAAGCACTTATAAGCACTGCACTTACCACTATGGGAGCTAATGTCAGGATAAGAATGTTCGTGGCACTTCTGAACATTATTTTGAAATTGTTTTTAATCAAGTATCTAATCATCTTAGTAATCCCTCAGTGTCTTTCCGGTGAGTGTCAGGAACACTTCTTCAAGAGATATCTTGGAAGTGTCTTCAACTACCATTTTCTTTAGTTCCTCTACGGTTCCTGTTGCTATGATCTTGCCGTTATCCATGATGGCTATCCTGGTGCATATTGCTTCTACTTCCTCCATGTAATGGCTGGTATAGATCACTGTAGCTCCGTTTCGGTTCGATTCCTTGATCTTCTCCATTATGAAGTTCCTGGATTGGGCATCGATGCCGACTGTGGGTTCGTCAAATATCAGGAGGTTTGGATGATGTCCTATGGCACATGCTATGTTCAGTCTCCTCTTCATACCGCCTGAAAATGTCCTGGCATAATCATTTCTTTTCTCGGTAAGACCTACGTATTCGAGTGATTCATCTATTCTTTTCTTTAGTTCCTGTCCCTTTATCCCGTACAGTGATGTAAACAGTTCTACATTTTCCCACGCCTTGAGTCTTCCGTGAATAGCCAGATCCTGGGGTATATATCCGAGCTTGGAATGAAGCTCTTTTCTGTTTTTCTTAAAATCTTTTCCCATAAACTCCACGGTTCCCAGAGTAGGCTTTATGATATCGCAGATCATGTTCATTGTGGTGCTCTTTCCGGCACCGTTAGGTCCTAAGAGACCAAACACTTCACCTTCCTCGATTTCGAGATTCAGGTTGTCAACAACTACCTTGCTTCCGTATTTTTTTGTTAAATCCTTTGTTCTTAAAATAGTACTCATCAGTTCCTTCTCACTTTCTATTTTCAATTTTTTGATTTGCTGCTTTTGTTCGTCGACACACTCATTATAAACCCCGGATTTTTATTTTTGTAGTGAAAAAAGACACAAACTCATATGACTAAAGTCATAAAAAAATTTTTTAAAGGGGTCTTCACAAAAACGGTCAATGGAATATAATAATTATTAACCGGAGCGGTCAATGACAGTATGTGAGGTGAAATTTTATGAATTATGCGATATTAACCGACAAGCTAACAAAAACCTACGGAAAAAACCGAGGAATAAACGAGCTGGATTTAAAAGTAGAGGAAGGTGATTTCTTTGGCTTCATCGGACCCAACGGAGCCGGAAAATCGACAACGATACGAACTCTTTTAGGGCTCATCAGACCCACATCGGGCGGAGCGAAAGTTCTCGGATATGACATCGTAAACGAGAAAGATAAAGTATTACCGGAAACAGGATATCTTCCCTCAGAGATAAACTTTTACCGTGGTATGAAGGTCCGGGATATCATAAAATACTCGGCGGAGCTAAGAAAAGTCAAATGTGATAGCCGTGCTTCAAATCTTACCGAAAGACTCGGCCTTGATTTAAATAAGAAGGTAGAGGAACTTTCTTTGGGAAACAGGAAGAAGGTAGGTATAGTATGTGCTGTGCAACACAGTCCCAAACTCCTTATCCTGGATGAACCTACTTCAGGTCTGGACCCGTTGATGCAAAGAGAGTTTTTTAACATTCTGCTTGAAGAGAACCAAAAAGGTGCCACCATCTTTTTTTCATCCCATATTCTTTCGGAAGTCCAGAACTACTGCAAAACTGCTGCATTTATAAAGGACGGTAAAATCATTATGTCAGATAAAGTAGAAAAACTGGAAGAAACCGGAGCAAAAAAGGTTTCCGTAAAAACAGACAACGGTACCGAGGAATATCTGTTTAAAGGGGATGTCAATGAACTGTTAGCCGATCTGGCAAAGAAAACTCTTAATGACGTAACCATTACGGAACCCGGTCTTGAAGAAATCTTTATGAATTATTATGAATAAAGACAATTGACCATATCAAAAATGAGGTGTATCATGATAATAACAAAACACGAAATCAAATCGCAGAAAATGTCCATATTGATCTGGAGTCTATCCATAGGTCTTCTGGTAGCCATATGTATCCTTATGTATCCCGAGATGAAATCCGAAATGGATGGCATAAATGAAATGTTTTCCTCGATGGGCAGCTTTACCGCAGCGTTCGGGATGGACAAGCTGAATTTTGGAACTCTGCTCGGCTTTTATGCTGTGGAAGGGGGCAACATACTGGGCATTGGCGGAGCGTTTTTTGCCTCGATAATAGCTATATCCGCCTTGATGAAAGAAGAAAAAGAGCGTACCGCAGAATTCCTTTTTACTCATCCCGTTTCACGCATAAAAGTTATAGCGGAAAAGCTGGCAGGTGTATATATTATAATTTTGATATTAAACATTACAGTCTTCATATGCTCCGCAGCGGCTGTCTGCATAATAGGAGAAGAAATCGATTGGAAGACAGTGATCCTTTTCCATCTGGCATATCTACTCATGCAGTACGAGATAGCGGGTATCTGCTTCGGAATTTCGGCGTTTATAAGCAAGGCAGGCATCGGGATCGGAATCGGTATAGCGGCTCTCATGTACTTCTTTAACATCATAGCCAATATTTCCGAAAGTGCCGGAATTCTTAAATATTTAACACCATTCGGATATACTGAAGGCGCTGATATCATAAACGACGGGAAACTAAAAACAGAGTATCTGATTGTGGGCATGGTCCTGATGCTGACCGGCATATGTGTTGCTTTTATACATTATAATAAGAAGGATATTAGTTCATAAACGGAGGTCGAAAATGAACGAAAAATTTTATGCACTCCCCGAGGAAAAGCAAAACCTGATAATAAACGCCGGCTTTAAGGTGTTTGCCCGGAATTCGTATAAGAAGAGTCCTGTAAACGAAATTGCGATAGAAGCAGGCATCAGCAAGTCCCTTCTGTTCTTTTACTTTAAAAACAAAAAGGAACTATATATTTTCCTGCTCAAAAAAGCCGAAGAGATAACAAAACAGACCCTGATGCAATCCGGAGCATACCGCGGTAATGACATATTTGACATCATGTATAAAGGCTTACTGGCAAAAGCAAATATGATGAAAAGGTATCCCGATATGGGTAATTTTACAATCAAAGCTTACTATGAAAAGGACCCGGAGGTTGCTGCGGATGTTCAAAAGGTAGTTGCTCCTTATACAAAAATGGAAACAAATTCGAGTTTGCCCCCCTTGGACGCATCAAAGTTCAAGGATGGATTGGACCTAAAGATGATGTATCAGGATATGTACCTGGCATCCGAGGGCTATTTATGGCGTATGCAGCAAAACTCAAAACTTGATATCGACAAAATGGTATCTGATTATGAGCAGATTATCAACTTCTGGAAGTCACTGTATCTTAAATAATAGTATGATTCTTCTTAGCCTGTACATAATCTCTCATACGGATTTGATGCTTAAGACTATACCGGCAGAAAACTTGACATCATAAAAGTGGTAGCTGAAGACCTGTCACACAGAACCGCACTGGCAGTTTATTATCTTACAGGAAAAAAATAGGAAGACCCCTATTTTCTTTCCTATTCACGTTAGGAATCCAAAATAAATGGACATACCATTCGCCACGATATCAAAACAAATGGTATGTCCAATTCTTTTTCCAAAAGTCCCCCACTAGGAACCTAGAATATAGGACGCCTTCTTTAATTAATACTTGTTAACAACCTTAACGGTCACTTTCTCAGAATCCTGCTTATTAACAGTCTGCCAGATGGTTACACTCTTTCCCTTCTTAAGCTTTGCTGTCTTTACACGATAAATGCCCTCTGAATTCGCCGTTGCTGTATAGGTCTTCTTTCCATATTTAACACTAACCTTTGCGCCGGCATCTGCTTTACCAACTACAACATTTGTACCTGCAAGAATGGAATATGGTGATGTGATACCCTGACCATCATCTGAACCTGATTCTACATTATCTTTCGAAGTATGTTCTACAGAATCCCTAACACTCAACTTATATACTTTATCATAAGAACTAGAACAGTCACTTACACATATATAATACCGGGTTCCTCTTGTGGCATTAATCTCATATTTATAAGAAAATTCATTCCAATCAAGGTTAGTTTCGTCAATTACTTTATCAACATTCCCCTCATAAAAGCGTAAATTCCATCGCCCATCAGCTGATTCAGTATTTGAAAACTCAAAAGCAATCTTTTCATTTTTCTTAGCAGAATACACATACCAATCAACATCATTATTGGGTCCAAGGAATTCCTTTATATCACTTGTACTATCAATCTTATATGCCTTCTCAGAAGATCCATTATCTTCCTTTGCCCATCCAGTACTATTATCAATGATAATTTTTATTTGATATATTTTATTCTCGGACGAGCTACAATTATTTATTTTTATATATAACTCATGACCTTTTTCATACATCAAATTACATGAGGCGGTTGATGCTACAGACCAATCTGTATTCTTATCCCAAAGTAATGTAGATCCATCATTATCATATATACTAAAGCGCCATCTCAAATCACTTTCACTCATGTTATCTAAAACTATTTTAAATGGATTTGTGCTATTAACAGTATATTTATACCAGTCAACCTCTGAATCGCTATTAATTATACCTAAAAGAGGCTTTTTATCCGTCAAAGTAGTTGCTTTAAATAACTGCCATTATCCTCCTCAGACCAAGCCCCTGTCTCATCAATCATAGCAGATAATTGATACCTTAATCCTTCTGCAGAACTACAATCTTTTATTCTAAAAGTTAATACAGTTCCATTAGCAAAACTATACAAGGGAGAAATAGTAGATGTAGCACTCCAATCAGTATTTTGGCTCCATATTTGATTCTGCCCACTTTCATCAAAGATAGTAACATCCCATCGAGCTTCTTTTTCAGACATATTTATAAAAGAAAAACAAATGGTACCTTTACTATTTACTGTATATTTAAACCAGTCAATATCCGACTCTGATTCAAGTTCATCAGTAGCAGGATTTTCACTGGTAAACTCAACTGCATTAAAAATAGTATTATTGTCGTCTGCAGATACCTTATTATTCGGTATCATAAAAAGCAGCATTGATGCCAATACTCCCAAAAACACTAAAGATAATTTTCTCATGACAAATATCCTCCATTATCATTATACTACCTAAATCATGTCTCAATTTATCACATAAGATTCGGGTCAAATATCAGTATACTATAGTATTTTGTCAGTGTCAATTTATTTTTTACAATTGTATTCAAATATTTGTCTCAGAGGAATATAATATGTTTAGTGAAAGAATCAAGTATCTCCGCGAATCACTTGGTATCAATCAAGTGGAATTTGGGCATAAATTAAACGTCAGCAAACAGTGTATCAGTAACTGGGAAAACAACAATATACAACCTTCTATAGATATGCTTATCAAAATTGCCACTACTTTTTCTGTGAGTGCAGATTTCTTACTTGGTCTCAATGACCAGCAGACCGTCGATGTATCTGGTCTTTCAACAAATCAGGTCCTACATATACAAGCTTTAATAAATGACTTAAAGGAATCCGCAAAAGCATAGAAAAAAGCCGAGATTATTTTTCCCGACTTCTTATTTACGCTCATCTTTTTATTTGAATCAGTCCCTCAAACAACCTACCGGCACCACATATACACCATCCTCTCTCCTGTAAGCATATGTTCCTTTACCTACAAGTACCATTAAAAACGAAGGAGGGTTCATTTTATCTGTATCAATTTTATTTTTCAATGCCTTAAGTGTGGTTGCACCATGCTCTATACTATCATCTCCGCCCAGTTTTATCTCTATAAGTCCATATTTTCCGTCACGTAGATGAATTACTGCATCACATTCCAAACCAGATTTATCTCTGTAATGGTATATTTGACCATTCAAGGAATCTGCATAGACTCTTAGGTCACGTACACACATCGTCTCAAATATAAAACCGAATGTCTTCAGGTCATATACAAGATCCTTAGGTCCTAATCCTAACGCTGCTACCGCTATGGATGGATCCGTAAAATATCTGGTATCTGATGTACGGATTGCTGTTTTGGATCTTATATTTGGATTCCATGCCGGCATATCTTCTATAACAAATATCTTTTTTAATGCATTTATATATGAAAAAACAGTATCCGTATCAAGTCTGTCAGAATCATTGGCTAGCATATCCTGTTTTATTGCTTCAACCGTTACCTGATTACCCTGGCATCTTGCATATACTTTCATTAAAGTCTTTGCTCTTTCACTATCTCTTTTTACATTGTCTACCCTTGATATATCAATTTCCTCGACCGCCTTTATATAATCATAGACATGCTCTAATGCCAGATCTTTCTCGAGTTCAAGTGTAGTAGGCCATCCACCCCTGGCAACAAGATAAGCTATGTTTTCTATATCATCTATCGGATTCTTTGCAGTTATATCTTTATCTCCTGAAAACAGATCTGCCATGCTGACTGATCCATCTGATTCACCGGACTCAAAAAGGCTCATTGTTCTCATCTTTAACCAAGCCACTCTTCCTGTGCCCGAATGAAATATGTCATCGCGATTAGCAGGTACAGCTGACCCGGTCAGGATAAACTGTCCGACTTTGCCTCGATGATCTACTTCAAATCTTACTGCATCCCAAAGTTTTGGAGCAGCCTGCCATTCATCTATCAGTCTCGGAGTGTTTCCGTCAAGAAGCAAACTTGGCTTTAAATCAGCTATCTTAATGTTTTGTTCCATCTCATCCGGTTTTGCCATATAAAGAATACTCTCCGCAATATGTTCCGCCGATGTCGTTTTTCCGCATAGTTTTGGTCCTTCTATAAGCACTGCTCCTATACCGGCGAGTTTTCTTTTTAATATATTGTCTATAATTCTAGGTCTATATTCCATCTCATCACACCCCCTCATCTCTCTTGTCAACATATTGTATATGCATTATATTTTTGTACAATATACCGCACTACGTTATCTCTATCAAATATAGCATATCATCCATTCGGTGATTTGTCAATATTCCATTCGGTGATTTGGCGTATTTTCATTCGGTGATTTGGCGCTTTTTTATTCGGTAATTTGGCACTTATGTTTAATAAAAAGGAGCTACATGTTTCCACATAGCTCCAAAAGTATCCGTATTTATGCTGTTTATCTTACAATGATTATCTTTCTCGGGCACTTCTCGGCACACTTGCCGCAGCCTACGCACTTCTCATAATCGATACGTGCCAGGTTGTTCTCCACAGTGATTGCACCGGCTTCGCACTGCTTTGCACATATTCCGCAACCTATACAACCTGCTGTACAATATGCTCTGGTATCCTTACCTTTGTCTTTGGAGTTACATCCCACAGCATACTTTGAAGTAACTGGACGAAGCTCTATGATACTGTTCGGACAGGTCTTTACACATACTCCGCAGCCCGTACATTTATCGGTATCAACAAACGCCACACCGTTTATGATATGGATGGCATCAAATTTACATGCCCTAACACAGCTTCCGTAACCCATACATCCGTATACGCAGTCTTTCTCACCATGTCCGGGGATGAGAGCCAGTTTTTTACAATCTGCTATACCCTGATATCTGTATTTCACGGTGGTTTTATCACAGGTACCGGTACATCTGACATAAGCTGCCATTTTAACAGATTCCGAAGCTTCAGTTCCCATGATGGCGGCAATATCCGCATGGCGTCCGCCGGGGCACTGGTTTACGGCAGCTTCACCTTTTACTATGGCCTCTGCACAAGCATCACAACCTGCAAATCCACATCCGCCGCAGTTACTTCCCGGCAGACATTCCCTGACTTTTTCTATTCTTTCGTCTGTTTCCACAGCGAACTTTTTAGCTGCTATTCCGAGCAAAAGACCAATGATCAGGCCTACAGCTCCTACTACTCCGCCGGCTATTAAGACACCGTTTATATTAAAAGCCAAAAATATCATTTCTCTGTCCTTTCTCAGATCAAGCCTGCAAATCCACAGAATGCAATAGCCATAAGACCTGCGGTGATAAGCAATATGGGAGATCCCTTAAGTACATGCGGGATATCATTATTCTCCGTTCTCTCACGGATACCGGCCATAAGAACTATGGAAATGCAGAAACCTATGGATGTTCCGAGTCCGTTTATCACACTCTCCAGGAAGTTATAATCATTCTGTACATTAAGGAGTGCCACACCGAGCACACAGCAGTTGGTGGTGATAAGAGGAAGATATACGCCGAGTGCCTTATAAAGTGACGGGATGAACTTCTTCAATATCATTTCAACAAGCTGTACAAGAGCTGCTATAACAGCTATGAAAACGATGGTCTTCATGTATTCAAGTTCACAGGGAACAAGAATAAAGTTGTAAATCAGGCTGGCTACTGCCGAAGCCACTGTTACTACGAAGATTACCGCACTTCCCATTCCGACTGCGGTCTTTGTCTTCTTCGATACTCCAAGGAAAGGACATATTCCCAGGAACTGACTGAGTACGACGTTATTTACAAGGGCCGTACTGACTAACAGAAGGAGCATTTCTTTCATTATTTATCTCCTCCTTCCGGGAAAGCTTTTTTAGCTGCGGCTGCTGCGTCATTCTTTGTTGCCTGTGCTTCATCAAGCTTCTGTTCTATCATGATATGATTTCTGGTACAGGTCTCACCCATACATTCGGCACAATTACCACCGCATGCAAGAGGCTCTGCACCTTTGGGTGCATCTCCGTTGGTAGCACTCTTGAGCTTCAGCTTGTTTTGTACTGCAGTAAGTATGGCAAGTACAAAGAATGCTCCGGGTGCCATAACAAATATCGAGAACGGCTCGTATGCATCGGGCAGAACCTGAGCTCCGAAAGCTGTTCCTGCTCCGATAAGTTCACGGATAAGTCCGATAACCGTAAGTGAACATGTAAATCCAAGACCCATACCGATACCGTCAAAGATTGAAGGAAGTACGGGATTCTTGCTGGCATATGCCTCTGCACGTCCCAGGATGATACAGTTTACAACGATAAGAGGAATATATATTCCCAGTGAATCGTTAAGTGAAGGAAGGAATCCCTTTACCAAAAGTTCAACTATGGTAACGAAAGATGCCACGATAACGATAAATGCGGGCATTCTGACTTTATCGGGGATAATCTTCCTGAGTGCCGAGATCATGAAATTCGACATTACAAGAACCGCTGTGGTCGAAAGACCCATTCCAAGTCCGTTGATCGCTGAAGTGGTAACTGCCAGTGTCGGACACATACCAAGCATTAAGACAAGGGTGGGATTCTCTTTTACAAGTCCGTTATAAAGACGTTCGGTACATTTATTCATATATAAAATCCCTCCTTTCTCAATCTATGGAAGCCGCTACCTTAAGGCCGGCGTTTACAATATTCGTAACTGCCGATGTAGTAATGGTAGCACTTGATATAGCGTGTATTTCGGTATCTGCACTCATATTGATATTTCTCTTTGTGAGCTTAAATCCGTTCTCTCCAATCTGTACACCCTTGAACTGATCCTTAAAATCAACGGGGTTTTCAGGATTGTCGTTTGAAGTATCGTCATCCTTTGCCTTCATTCCGAGTCCGGGTGTCTCACTGATGCTCAGGAACTCTATTCCCTTTAAGGTCTGCGGATCGTCATCTGCCACTCCCATGATCACGGTAATCTGTCCGCCATAACCTTTTTTCGAGGTCACTGTTATGATGTCACCTATCTTATTTCCGTTTTCATCAAGCGCCTGAAGTATCTCATCGATGGTGATCGTATCAAATTCTTTATTACTGCTACCGTCAATCAGACTCTGTGCTTTTTCCACTGAACCTGCAGGTGCTTCTGCTGTTTCTTTCATTTCGGCAAATACAGCCTTTGCAGCATCGGTTTTTGCCTTTGCTTCAGCTTCGGCTATCGGATCTTTTGTAATCTCATATACAGCTCCCAGTGCAAATGCTGCTATCAGTGTTATTGCAAAAAGGATCAGTGCGTCTTTTATAAGCGTACTTTTCTGCTTTTTCTCGCTCATTTTGCTGCACCTCCCTTTTTCTTCTTAACAATACCAAAGGCTCTGGGCATCGTAACTTTCTCAATGAAAGGTACAAGCAGATTACAGAAAATAATGGCATATGAAACGCCCTCTGCCGAGTTGCCGCAGATTCTGATGATTCCGGTAAGAAGTCCCAGAAGAATACCAAATACTATCTGACCACCCTTGGTAATGGGGCTTGTAACATAATCGGTAGCCATGAACCATGCACCTAACATAAGTCCGCCGCCGCAGAGTTCACAGGCAAGATAGTAGAATCCGTCACTTCCGAGTCCGTATCCGCCAAATATCACTACAAATACTGAGAATGTGGCGATGTAAGCCACAGGAATCCTGAAATTAATAATCTTCTTTACCAGCAGATATACAGCACCGACAAGTATTGCCAAAGTACTGGTCTCTCCGATCACGCCACCGGTAAATCCAAAGAACATATCTGAGAGCGAAACGCTCGAAGAGATGCTCTGACCAGCTTCAAGATTCTTTATAACCGCAAGAGGAGTTGCGGAGGAAAGTCCGTCAACAGCCGCAGCACCGTCAAAGAAATGTGAAGCAGACTGATCTACTCCGAATGCCGTCATCCTTCCCGCAAAACATATGAGAAGAAAACATCTGGCACCGAGCGCCGGGTTCATAAAGTTCTGTCCAAGTCCTCCGAACATTTCCTTTACCACAAGAATAGCAAAGGCACTTCCTACAACCGGTATCCAGAGCGGAACCGATGCGGGCAGGTTCATTCCGAGAAGCAGTCCTGTAACAAGCGCACTGCACTCATAAGGAGTCTTTTTCTTAACAACAAACTTTTTCCATAAAAATTCACAGACCATTGCCGAAGCAATGCAGGTAATAAGTACCAGAAATGCTCTGAATCCAAACTGATATACTCCGAATGCGCTGGCAGGGATCAGGGCTATAGCCACATCCCTCATTATCGAGCGTGTCGTGACTCCGCTTCTCACATGGGGTGAGGCAGAGACATTATATAATTCTCGCATGATATTCTCCTAATATTATTAGCTTTTTACTTACTCTTTTACTTTTTCTTCCTGTTATCCAGGATACTGCGCCTGGTCTGTTTCAAACTCTGTGTAAGTTTACGTCCTGCAGGGCATACGAAAGTACATGAACCGCATTCCATACATTCCATACCGCTGATAGCTTCAAAGGAAGCATCATCAAACCGTTCTGCGGCTTCCATCATCATCTGCGGAATAAGGTTTTCGGGACATGCCTCAACACATCTTCCGCATCGGATGCACGGACCTTCGGGAACTATAAGCATCGGATCCTTGATAAACGCAAGGAGTGCCGAAGAAGTCTTGGTCACAGGTATGTTTGTATCGAAAAGACCCATACCCATCATAGTTCCTCCCGAGATCAGCTTCTCGGGTTTCTCTTTGAATCCGCCCGCAGCCTCGAGGATCTCGGAGTATTTAGTGCCGGTCTTAACATTAAAATTCTGGGGATTTACTACCGCATCACCCGAAACTGTGACGATTCTTCTCATAAGAGGAGTCGTCTCTGCCACAGCCATATGTATGGAGATAACTGTATCCACATTGTTTACGATACAGCCCGCATCTGCAGGAAGCATGGAAGAATTAATCTTTCTTCCGGTGACGGCTTTTATAAGCTGACGCTCACTTCCTTCGGGATACTTGGTCTTTACTACCTGAACACGGATCCTGTCCTCATTCTTTACCAGCTCCGTGATGTGCTCTATGGCTTTGGGTTTATTATCCTCGATGGCAATAACACCCTGTGCATTGTCAAACAGCTGTAAGATGATACGTACGCCGTCTACCAGCTTATCACCCTCTTCAAGCATCATACGGTAATCAGATGTAAGATAAGGCTCGCATTCCGAACCGTTTACTATAATATAATCTATCGCATTTTCATCCTTTGGAGTCAGCTTTATGAAAGTAGGGAAACCTGCACCACCCATACCGACTATACCGGCTTCTTTTACGATATCCCTGATCTCCTGCTTGGAAAGTTTCGTATAATCCCTTTTGTTTCCGAGACCTTCAACAGGGGTATACTGTTCATCGTTCTCAATATATATAGCATCCACTATACTTCCGGAAACCGTAAGTGTCGGCTTTATCTCCTTTACCGTTCCTGATACGGATGCGGCTATGGGCACCGATACAAAAGCCGAAGCCTCTGCAATCTTCTGACCCATAAGCACATGATCTCCGGGTGCCACAATAGGCTTCGAAGGAGCTCCGATATGCTGTGACATCGGATATACCAGTTCTTTTCCGGGTAAAAGCTTCACAGTGGGCTTGTCCATGGATAATTCCTTACCCTCATAAGGGTGTACGCCACCCTTGAATGTTCCCTTATTCATAAATACCTCCGTTCGGCATTTCAACAAATACTACAAAACAGCATGTATTCTACACCCGAAAGTATTTTTTGTCAAGTAAAAGTCTGTATGGGCCATATGAAAAAAGTTGCACAAAAAATTTTAAACCACTTACATTTTAAAAATATCTATGTTATAATAAAATTGAGCTGATTTGCAGCACATTTAAAATAAGAAGATTTTATTGTAGTTTTCAGTTATATCAGTCTAAAAGAAATGGAGGTATTGCATGTTTGATGTTGGCGAATACGTTGTTTTTGGAATCGACGGAGTATGTCAGGTTGAGTCCATAGGATCTCTGGATATAGACGGAATATCGAAAGACAAGCTTTATTACACCCTTATACCGGTCGGCAAGAACGGAAACGGTAAAATATATACTCCCGTAGACGGAACAAGGATCACTATCCGCAGGGTTATAGATAGAGAAGGTGCCGACAAGCTTATCAACGAAATAAAAGATATTGACAAGCTCACGGTACCCGATGAGAAAAAAAGAGAAGAACGATACAAGCAGGTCATCCAGAACTGCGATCTGCGTGAGATAATACAGCTCATAAAAGAAATACTCGCCCGCAAGGAAATGCGTGACTCCATAGGTAAAAAGCTTACAGCACTTGACGAGCGTTACTTCGGGATAGCCGAGAACTGTCTGTTCAGTGAATTGAGCCTCCCTTTAGAAATGGAAAAGTCCGAGATACGGGACTATATCACAAGCCGATGTGACTGTGTATGTATCAAATAAAACATACAGGCAGGCCTTAAAGACTGCCTAAAGGAACTGTCATGAATATCATATCTTATCTGGAATGGCGGGGTGACATCAGCATCACCAGGCTTCCTTTATGCGAAGCCGACTATGCCGTCATAGGCTGCTGTTCATATTTTCCGTACGACGGGATAGTGCCCGGCGACTTTGATTCGAAGCCGGTCAATATGTGGGACGCCGTAACCAGGATCAGGGAACTCGAAGATCTCGAAGGTGACGGAAGAAGCTTCCACTACCGTGATGACGATGAGATGACACAGACACTTCTGACTTCTCCGCGTTTTACCGCCATAGACCTTATAGGCTTCAGGAATATAATAGACGAGGAAAAAGAGGAACAGTTCTCTGCCATCACCATGCTTCTCCCCGGCAGGCAGACTGTTGTGGTATTCCGGGGAACTGACCGGACACTTACCGGCTGGAAGGAAGATTTCAACATGTTTTATCTTGAAAACGTTCCTTCACAGGATGAAGCCCTAAAATATCTGGAGGAATCCGCTTCACACACCGAAGGAGATATTTACATATGCGGGCATTCAAAGGGCGGAAATCTTTCCATGTATTCGGCCGCATTGTGTTCCGAAAGCGTAAAGGAAAGGATAAAAGGGATCATAAGCCTTGACGGCCCGGGATTTTCACAGGAATTCGTGGAATCCGATGCCTTTAACTCCATAAAGGATATCCTTTGCAACTACATACCCCAGCAGTCGATAGTCGGCATGTTTCTGGAACATTCAGAACGGCACTGTGTAATACACAGTTCAGGAACAGCATTCTGGCAGCATTCGATATATACCTGGGAGATTCAGCGCGGAGAATTCATCCGTGAAGAAAATACCCGGAAGCTCAGCAAGAACGTAGATGCTACCATGGAGAACTGGCTCAGATCGATAGATAAGCCGAAGCGTGAGAAAATACTTGAAGGAATATGGCAGGTAGTGGAAGCTTCGGGTGTGGATAACACTGAAGACCTGCTCACATTTAAATCCACGGTGAACATGTTACGGTCCATGGGTAACGTCGATAGCGAGACCAAACAGATCATCAATGAAGGCGCTAAACTTTTCTTCAGGGCTATCAAAAAAATGACCTCTGACAACAAAGCCGTTCGTAAAGAAAACCGGACCGTCCGCAGGGAAACCCGTAAAGAGACCCGGACCGAGAAAAAAGAAACCCGTAAGGAAAACCGTATCATCCGCAGGGAGACTCGTATAAAAAAGAGGCTCAAATCCGAAGATTCAAGCCCTCAAACTGTATAATTCGTATGCAAATATCCACTGTTGGACTATTCCGCGTACCCCGTCAAATACAGAAAAATTTTCACTTATTATTTTCATATAATCCTGATAGGATAAACTTTCCAGAACCTTTTTCCGGGACAGTTCAGCTGTTCCGGATTTTTTTCTGAGCAGCGTTTCCACTTCTTTCTTTTTATCATCTCCGACAAATTCTCTGTAAAGAATATCCTTGATATGAACATCTATCGGGAATGAATCGGCAAGCCCGACTCCGAACAGACATATGCAATCAGCTACTTTCTCACCTATTCCGGTAAATGTGAGCAGATATTTTTTTACTTCCGCACTCTCCATACCCTTAAGCTTCTCATCCGGTATTCCGTCTTTTAGGTATTTTACGGCAGTCTCATATATATATCTTTCCCGGTATCCGAGCGACAAACCTTTTAGTCCGTCAGGGCCTGCAGCTGCGATACTTTTTGCATCGGGGAATCCGTACCAGACTTCCTCTCCACTTTCAACTTTCCCGGTATTACAGGTTACAATATGTTTTTCACCGAAACGTTCGCAAAGGGCTTCTATACACTTCCTGATGGACGGTATCTGTTTCTGCTGGGATATGATAAACGATATCATCATCTCCCATATATCCTGTTTCAGAATTCTTATATCTGCGCCGTATATACATGCTTTTTTTAGGAATTCAGCACCTCCGATACTATGTGTCCCCGCATAGTCCCCTGCTTTCTGCACGATCCCGCCGTAATCTCTTTTAAGATCGAAGTAATCTTCCCAGTATTCCTCAAACTCATTCGGAGAGCAGAAAAATTCCGTATTATCTCCCTTTTGAACCAGTTCCAGTCTCCTGTTCCCCGAATATACGGCAAAGCGGCCGTCTTCAGGTTCATACATCCTGAAGATCTGACCGCTGTTCATGATTTTTTTCAGATTAAAGAACTTTATCTGTTTTGTAACCATTTCCCTATCTTTCCTTATGCGTTAAACATGATCTTTTCATCATCAAAGGATTTAGCAATTCCCAATGTAAGGATTATAGCAACAATCACGGTTCCTGCGAGCGAAGCCAGGAAATTGGCAGCTAAAAGTTCGCCGTTGCACAGATCCTTGATCGCTACAGCATTGCCGTATACAGGGATAAAGTATCTGTATACCGGAACATCCTTGCCTGACATAAACATTGTAAGCATACCTGCTACCATTACCACGATATAAACGGGTGAGATCATTGATGAAGCTGCTTTTGTATCTTTTGCCCTGATGGCAAGGAATGAGATGATCGATACGAAAAGGAATACAAGTGCAATCATTATGGCACCGAGCTGTAATCCCTGAACCGCATCAAGTGACAGTCCGCCAAGTCCTTCGGAAAGTTCGGTCTGACTTCCGCCGAGTGTGCTCATAACAGGCATAGCTATCATCATGGATACTACATAGACTACAGCAGAAAGACCGCTGAGTATCATCATGGCCACAATCTTACCGCCTGCGATAGATGTTCTCTTTATGGGTGAAAGAAGCATGCTTGCCAGAGTTCCTCTTTCTTTTTCTCCCGCCATAGCATCAACACCAACGCCCATAGCTCCGGCAAAGAGCATGATGACGATCATGTAAGGAAGCATCATCGATATAAAACGTGACTTTGCTTTTTCTTCTTTTTCAATAATATCATCTTTCATCTCGAAAACATTAAGCATTTCAAGACTTCCGATACGTTCCTTTAAGAGATCTGTTCTGTAAACTTCAAGAACTTTTGAAGTAAACATTCCGTAAGTATTGTTCGAGTAATTCTCGGTAGTGTTATATGATACCTTCATCTGAGGTACAGGTGAATTCTTGTCGGTGTAATTAGCAAACTTTGTTCCAAAGTCCTCTTCCATATATACAATAAGCTGCGAATCACCGTTTAAGATTTCATCACGTAATTTCTGCTCATCTTTTCTGTAATCAGCCTCGTTAAGATATGTAATATCCGAAGTCTTGACAAAATCACTGGCGGTTATGGCATTTTTAAGTTTTTCGTCGGCATTTACAATATATACCTTATTTATATGTTCCTCTATATCACTGTTCATGGCTCCCATCATGAAGCCCATAAGACCGTACAGAACTATCATTATGATAGCCGGAAGGATAAACATGCTGAATACCAGCTTTTTATCTCCGAATACTCTTTTTAATTCCTTTTTTATAATAATCGACATTCCGCTCATTTTTTCCTCCATATTTTCCCGCATATAAAAACCTGATCCTTAAACCTGTGTTGGTTTTTATGCCCGGTTATTCAACCATATTATATTTACTGATTATTCTCAGGACTGTACTTACTGTATAACTTGAAGAATGCATCCTCCAGATCCACAGCCTGGTTCTTCTCCAGGATCTCGGAAAGAGTACCTTCCTCTACCTTCTGTCCGCCGATGATGACACCGATACGATTACTGAGTTTCTCAGCCTCGCTCATGATATGGGTGGATACTATAACGGTCTTGCCCGAATCTCTCAGATACTTCAGATAATCGGTAACGCTTCTGGCTGTTACGATATCAAGTCCCGATGTGGGCTCATCAAATATAACAACCTTGGGATCGTGTACAAGGCTTACCGCGATGGCTGCCTTCTGCTTCATACCTGTTGAAAGTTCTTCTATTTTTTTATTCTTAAAATTGTTTATGCCAAATACTCCGAAAAGCTCTTCCTGACGTGCCACGATCCTTTCCTCGCTCATACCGTGGAGTCTTCCGAAAAATTTGAACATATAGTCAGCCGAAAAGTTCGGATCGAGCTTTATCTCATTCGTAAGGAATGCTATACTGTCACGAACCTTCCGTCCTTCCTTCTGAGTGTCAAAGCCGCAAACCTTGATGTTTCCCTTGGTAGGCTTCAGCAGTGTTGCGACGCATCTTAAAGTGGTGGTCTTGCCTGCACCGTTGGGTCCTAAAAGTCCATAAATCTCACCGGGTCTGGCTTCAAGCGAAATATTGTTTACCGCTACTTTTTTGTTCTCCTTTGTTTTAAGCTCCTGCATTTTTCTTGCATTCAGCTTATAAATTTTGGTAAGTTCATTAATCTGTATCACGTTCTCTTCCTCCTGTATCATATATAGGCTTGCAAAGATGCAAGACCTGTTTGACCGTCCATACTTTGGTATAAACGGATGATTCCTGTTACCTCAGATCTTTCAGGGACTCATAAAGTTCAATATCGGATGCAGTCACCTTGATATTTGTCTCAATGGTCTTCCCTTCGGTGTCCGTAAATGAAACCGCTATGATCGTTCCTTCCGCTATGCCCTTCCTCTGCATGGCTTCCAGAAAAAGCGGGAACTTCGGATGATTTGCAGTGAATTTATCCCATGCTCCTTTCAGTTTCCATATTGCCGAAATATTCATATCGCGCCTCCTCAAAAACTGTTTATGTGTTATATATACACCTATTACACTTCTTTGTCAAGTACTTTTTTAAAAAAATTACCGGCAAGACGACCTGCCGATAATTTCCCAATACATTTATATATACAAATATAGAAATTAAGCTGCTTTATACCACTTTGTTGACCATCTTGATAATTTCTTCCTTTTCAAAAGGCTTGGTCACAAATTCCGAAGCCCCCTGCTTGATGGCCTCTATCATTTTGTTCTGCTGTCCTGCTGCCGTAACCATTATGACTCTGGCCTTCTCATCAACCTCTCTGATACCTTTCAGTGCGGTAAGTCCGTCCATAACCGGCATGGTGATATCCAGTGTCACTATATCGGGTCTCAGTTCCCTGTACTTGTTGATGCCGTCCTGACCGTCGGTAGCCTCGGCTATCACTTCATGACCGGCTTCTTCCAATATGTTTCGCAGGATTCTTCTGGATGTTCTGGAATCGTCAATTATAAGTATTTTGCTCATATCTGCCACCTCTTCCTTATACGTTAATCATGCTGTCAAATGTTGTAAGCAGCTCTATCTCACTTCCGTTTATATATATAGGAAGTGCCAGAAGCCTCTCTCCCGTAACAGTAACATTTTCTTCCCTGTATATGGGAGGCAGCATATCAAGAGTTGCTCTGGAAGCCAGTCCTGTAGCAAACATTCCGTTGATACAATTTATAAGTTCCGCTATGGCATCAAGGCAGTCAAGATCTATCCTTTCAAATTCGTCCTTGGCAAAAGTCCCCGCAATACTAAGTATAGCAGGATCGTGACCGATAATTCCAAGTGCCATCTTGCCGTTATTTCCGACTTCACCGACAAGGCACTGGAAAGCTATGCCTCTGGCAAATGTCTTCGGAAGCCACTCCGCCTTTCCTATATAGGCATCGCTGTCTATCAGTCGAAGCAAAGTTCTCACAGCAACCAGTATAAGCTCTTTCCTGAGATCCTCCACGTCATCCGGAAGGAAAAGAGGTACTATCCTGTCAGAATCGCCTGATTTCAGAGCTTCCATATCGGTGGTAGTGAACGCAAGCTCTCTTTTATAATCCGCAAATGCATATTCAAGTTCGCGCAGAGACATAAACCCGCAATCGGTAACAGCCTGCGCAAATGTAAGATACTGATTACCCTGAAGTCCCAGAAGTCTTTTTACCTGTTCGTAGGTAAGGTATCCTTTTTCAACAGCAATGTCCCCGAATTTTTTGTCCATGACAGCCTGAAGTCCGTTTACTTCTTCAGACTGCTCCAATGTCATAAGTTTTTCCGTAACCGCGATCAGCCCCAGCTTTACCCTGACCTTTCTCTGGGTATCAAAAGCCTGTTCCAGCTGATTTTTTGTCAGCAATCCTCTTTTTACGAGATAGTTACCGAATAGCTGATTAACCATACCCTACCTCCGCCAAAAAATTATTTTGTCTCTTCAGCCTCTGCACTTCCGGGCTTTTCAACCTCAACTATAGCTGTCTTCTTCATGGGGATACGGCAGTTTTTGTTGCTGCCGAACTCTACGATGATAACTTCATCCATTACATCGATGACTACTCCGTAAAAACCGCTTGTAGTAAGTACGCTGTCCCCGATCTCAAGAGCTGAGATCATGGCATCCATCTTCTTCTGCTCTTTTTTCTGGGGTCTGAAGATTACGAAATAAAATACAAGACCTATTATTGCAAGATATATAATAGGGACTATCATTCCGCCCAATCCGCTGGTTTCGCCTGCTGCTTCTGTCAAAAACATCTTAAACATTTCTTTTTCCTCTTTCTTTTGATTTTTCCCTATGGATCACAGGGACTGTTCTCCCTCTCGGAAGCCTTTGATTTTTTCTTTTTTATATTCACTAAATCTTCCTTCTTCAATCGCCTGACGTATCTCTGTCATCAGGTTGTTGTAGAAGTACAGATTATGTGTCACCATAAATCGCATCCCCAGCATTTCACCGGCCTTTAAGAGATGCCTGATATACGCGCGCGAGTGGTTTCTGCAGACCGGACATCCACAGCCCTCTTCTATGGGCCTGTCATCTGTCTCAAAACGTGCGTTTAAGAGATTTATCTTACCAAAGGAAGTATATGCATGTCCATGTCTTCCGTTTCTTGACGGATACACACAGTCAAAGAAGTCTACTCCTCTGTCCACAGCTTCCAGAATATTCTCCGGAGTACCTACTCCCATGAGATATACCGGTTTATCCGAAGGAAGCTCCGGTACTACAGCGTCAAGGACACGGTACATCTCCGAATGTTCTTCTCCTACCGCGAGTCCGCCTATGGCGTACCCCGGAAGATCGAACTCCCTGATGCGTCTGGCATGCTCTATACGAATATCTTCGTATATGCCGCCCTGATTTATACCGAACAGGAGCTGGTTCTTATTCACCGTATCATCGAGAGCGTTCAGCTCATTCATCTTTTTGATACATCTTTCCAGCCATCTGGTGGTCCTGTCCACGGAATTCTTTATGTATTCCTTTTCGGCAACACTAGAAGGACACTCATCAAATGCCATGGCTATGGTCGAGCCGAGATTCGACTGGATCTGTATGCTCTCTTCGGGGCCCATGAATATCTTCCTGCCGTCGATGTGGGAGTTGAAAGATACTCCCTCTTCTTTTATTTTTCTAAGCTTTGCCAGCGAAAAAACCTGAAATCCGCCCGAATCCGTAAGTATCGGCCTGTCCCAGTTCATGAACCGGTGAAGTCCGCCCATCTTCTTTATCACTTCGTCCCCGGGACGGACATGAAGATGATAAGTATTCGAAAGCTCTATCTGAGTCCCTATGACTTTCAGGTCTTCTGTTGATACCGCTCCCTTTATGGCGGCTGCAGTTCCTACGTTCATGAACACAGGCGTCTGCACGGTTCCGTGCACGGTGGTGAACTCCCCGCGTTTTGCCCTGCCGTCTTTTGCTATAATCTTATACACTTGATCCTCCGTTCTAATGTGCCCTATCTATTTAGTATATATGGAATTTAAAAAAATTTCAAGTTTTTTATTAACTTTTATCATATTCATTTGAAAAATCTTGACACATCGTGATTAGATAGCTATACTATTATATTAATAAGAAACTTACTTTAGGAGGTGCTTATTATGCCTGAAAACAAAACATTACTATCACAGAACGAAATCGATACCCTTATAAAATTCCTTGAAAGTCACGACAGCACCCCTATCGGAACGGTTCTTCCCCAGGGAAGCATCGATAAACTGGTAGAGCTCATAAAGTTTAACAACAAACGCGGAATTTTCCTGGGCAAGGATGCTCCGCTCGATTTCTCGGATGCACAGCCCGAAAGCATATATATCAAGGATGAGGGCGGCAGCACCGTGAACACCTCGGTCTGTGCACTTGAACACAGTATTGACGCAGACGGCATCGTAAAGCTTTTCTGTATAGATAATTCCACAGGAGCGAAATATCCCATATTCCCCGACAGTCTTGTCAGCAAGAATTATGTATCCGAAGGATCTTCATGGGGACGTGCCGTTTCACCCCGTACTCTGGTCAAGATTTCAAGACTTTTCAACATCACCTGTGACTCTGAGACACTTGATGCCGCAGGAAAGCGTTTCGCGGAGATTGTATACGGTGACTCAAGCGCACAGGTTGCCCAATACTATTTAGAATGAGAGACAAACATGAGAGTAAGCGTAATTATCCCGTTTAATAAAGGGGACGACTACCTTCGGGACTGTTTAAACAGTCTGGCCGAACAGGAATACAACGACTATGAGATACTTCTCATAAACGACCATTATGAAGGAGACCTACAGACTATAACAGGAGCCTATGAAGATAGGCTCCCTATTCGTGTCTTTACACTTGAAGATAACAAGACCGGCGTTGCTGCAGCTAGGAACGTCGGTCTTGATCACGCTACGGGTGAATTTGTATATTTCCTCGATGCCGATGATTACATCTTTCAGGATGCCATAAGAACACTTGTTGAAGCCGCAGATGAGACAAACGAGGACATGGTCTACGGGAAAAAGCATTTCACGTATTTCCGCAGGGACGTATTTCTTCCCATCTATATCGAAAAACGTGAAGCCCTCATAGCCCTCCGTATGGAGGAAGACGGAGAAGGCGGAACAGACAGCGACTCCGAGGAAAATGATGATGACGAATCAGAAGATTCCGAAAACGGAGAAGGCGATGATGACAGTGATTCTTCTGCCGAAGAAGGGGATTACGATCCCGAATCCGGGAATGCTCTGTCTCCTGAGGAGATCGAGGCTGAAACACTTCACCGCGCAAAAGCTCTCCGTAAGGCAGTCAGAAGGCTCATCTACAAGAAAAAGCGTTTCCGTAACATATCGATCCTTCACATCCTCATCAGAAGAAGTAAAATCGAGGAAAAGCATTTAAGATTTGACGAATCCTTAAAATACTATTCGGACGCTCCTTTCCTTACAGCTCTCTTAAATGACGAGACCCTGCACATCAGGAAGCGTTTCTTTGCTCATTACATAAAAAGAAAACATGCCGACATTGTAAACCATCCCGCTCTCACCCAGATACAGGATGAGAACCGTTTTGACGAGATGGTCGATACATTTTACAAAATGCTCGAAATCTCCGGCACCGAGGGACAGGTCCGTACCGCTGTCGAGCATCAGATAGCATTTTACTGTTCAGGATATTTCTTAAAAAAGGTTAAGCGAAGCGAAGCAGACAGATGGCGTACCACCCGTTTCGAGACCATGTCCAAGCTCTCACAAGAGATAAAAAAGGATACCTTGAAACTCGAGGACCATTGGAGAAGAAGGGGCGTACGAGCAGTCAGGGAAAAGGATCTCGAAAAAAGCATAAAGGTCATCAAATGGAGGCTCGCCCGTAAGAAGATCCGTAAGATCCTGAAGGGTAAAAGAGTAATTTCCAGACACATGTATAACAAGTACATAAAGGATAAGCCCATTCAGGAGAACACCATCATGTTCGAAACATTCTTCGGGAAGGGTTATTCCGATTCACCCAAATATATTTATGAATACATCGGGAAAAACTATCCCGGACAATACAACTTCGTCTGGGTACTTGACAAAAAGAGAAAGCTTCCCTACGGAGGTAAGATAGTAAAGCGACTCTCCATTAAGTACAGATATTATCTTGCCACCAGCAAATATTTTGTATTCAATGTAAAACAGCCCGAATGGTTCAAGCACAGAAAAGGCATGATCTTCTTCGAATGCTGGCACGGTACTCCCCTGAAACGTCTGGGATTTGACTTGAAAGATGTATTCGGAGCCGCACCGAACAACAAGAAAAAGATCAACAAAGCCACCAAGAACTGGGATTATCTCCTGTCCCCGAACGAGTTCTCTTCGAACTGTTTCAGTACATGTTTCCTGTATGACAAGGAAAAAATGCTGGAATACGGATATCCCAGGAACGACATCCTGCACTCCGAAGAAGGAAAGGCTATGGTACCCGCTATCAAAGCCGGATTAAAGATTCCTTCGGACAAGAAGGTCATCCTCTACGCTCCCACATGGCGTGATGATGAATTTTACGGGCACGGTCAGTACAAGTTCGAACTCAAGCTCAACCTCGACATGATGAAGAAAGAGCTCGGAGACGAATTTATAGTGCTGCTGCGGACTCACTATTTTATAGCCGACTCCATAGATACAAAGGCCTACGGCGGGTTTGCGGTTAACGTTAGCCGTTACGATGATATCGCCGAGCTTTATCTCATATCGGACATTCTGATCACTGACTATTCTTCTGTATTCTTTGATTTCGGAGGTCTGAAGCGCCCCATGCTCTTCTACACCTATGACCTCGAAAAATACAGGGATATCCTGCACGGATTTTACATGAATATGGAAGATGAAGTTCCCGGTCCCATGCTGTATACGACCGAGGAAGTCATAACAGCAATCAAGAACATCGACGATATACAGGCGCGTTTCGCCGATAAATACGAAGTATTTTACCAAAAATACTGCTCGCTTGAAGACGGGCATGCAGCCGAGCGCTGTGCTAAAAAGCTTCTATCGAAAGATTAAACAGGTTTATTTATGAAAGAATTTGTAAAAAAATACTGGAAGAATGTGGTAGCATGCATCGCATTTGTCACTATCTTCTTCCTTCTCTTTTCTCATGTCCAGAACATCTTCGAACTAAAGGAAGGCTGTTACGGAAAATACGATGATTACAATAACATGGAAAAGAACAGCATAAATGTGATGTTCTACGGGAATTCCAGAACCAACCGTGGATTGAACCCGGTGATAATAGACGAGATATCCGGTACTACATCATATAATTACGGTATCCAGGGGCTTAGGGCCAGCAATATGTATTTCCGTTTTATAGACACCCTGACGACTCAGAACCCTCAGCTTATCGTTCTCGAAACATCCATGTACATACCGGCGAAGGAACACCTGATGGAGTCGCATATACAGCGTACCGTCCAATCTCTTCCCTTTTCACTCTTAAAAATCAAAGCCGCCCTCGAAATGGGATTCGATGACAAGATGAAAGCAGAACTCATCATGCCTCTCCTGCGGTTCCATGGAAGATTCCGTGAGATCGACAGCGTGGATTTTGCCTACATGATGGATCTCAATCCTGATTTTCCTTACGAGGGACAGTATCCTGACGAAGTCATGGCCGAGAGCCGCGGATACATGCCGTACTCGGTAAACCGAGAGTGGGAAGACAACGGTAAAAAGTATTTTACAAAGGATTATTCCAAAATCACCGATATAGCAGAGCCGGACGAGACTCAGGACAAGTATTTCAAAGAAATGGTCAGGATTGCCGAAGAACATGGTGCAAAGGTTCTGCTCCTGTCCATCCCTTCCTTCGTATCGAATGAGACTCCCAAGGAAACAATCCCGCTGATGAATTATCTTCGGGACTTCTATAAAGACAATCCCAACGTACAGTGCCTCGATATATGTACAATGATCAAGGAACTGGGGCTCGGATTCAGTGACTACCAGAACTCGGGACATCTAAATCTGTCGGGATGCCGGAAACTTTCGGAATATATCGGGAATTACATAAAGGAAAACTACTCATTTAAATAAACAGGAAATCACCATGAGCATCACTTCATTAAACTATTTCGGCTTCGTGGCCGTGTTGTTATTACTGTACTATATTTTACCGAAGAAGATTCAATGGATCGTACTTCTTCTCGGAAGCATAGGCTTTTATCTCACTTCCGATGTCAGGTACATCATCTTCCTCAGTGCATCCATCCTCATCACCTGGTTCTTCGGTATCAGGATCCAGAAAAAGACCGACCGCCAGAAGGATGAGTTGAAAGCCGAGGGACTGGACAGAGACGGTAAACGTGCCATAAAAGAGAAATTCAAGAAGAAAAAGAGACGTGTACTGGTACTAAATGTCATCATCCTTCTTGGTCTTTTATACGTATGTAAGTACACCGATTTTACACTCGACAATATCAAAAACCTGTCGAAACTTTTAGGTTTTTCGTTTAAGAAACCCAAGATCAATATCATTCTTCCTCTCGGAATCTCGTTTTATACATTCCAGTCCATAGGATATATCATGGATGTATACAATGAAAAAGTAACTGCAGAGAAGAACCCGTTAAAATATGCTCTGTTTATATCTTTCTTCCCTCAAATAGTTCAGGGTCCCATCGCAAGATACAAGGATCTGGCCGGACAGCTGACTGCAGAGCACAAGTTTGAATTCAAAAACATAAAATTCGGTTTTGAGCTAATGTTGTACGGTCTGTTCAAGAAGCTGGTTCTGGCTGACCGTATAGCTGTAATGGTCGAGAACGTAATATTTGATGACTGGAGCAAGTTTGGAAGATATGAACTGATCCTGGCAATCGTTCTGTATTCCATCCAGATATACGCCGACTTTTCGGGTTGCATGGACATCATCACCGGTATTGCAAAGATGTTCGGCATAGAGCTGTCGAAGAACTTTGACCATCCTTATTTTTCAAAGACAATACCGGAGTTCTGGAGAAGATGGCATGTATCCCTAGGTACATGGTTCAAGGACTATGTATTTTTCCCGATATCGACCGCCGGATGGTTCCAGAATCTGAACCGTAAACTCAGGAAATCCTGGGGTGCTGAGGCAGGTCGTATCATCACAGGCATCATCCCCATCATGGTCGTATGGTTCCTGACAGGCTTCTGGCACGGCGCTTCATGGAAATACATAGCCTGGGGATTATATCACGGCGTACTCATAGCCCTCGGTATGGCATTCGGACCGCTGATAAACAAAGGATGTGATAAGCTTAAGATAAAACGGGACTGCTTCAGTTTCCGTCTGTTCCAGATGACCAGAACCTTTATCCTATGCTGTATAGGACGTGTATTCTTCATCTCTGACGGCTTAAAAGACGGCCTCAACATCCTGGGACATATTTGGACACACAACAATCCCTGGGTATTGTACAGCGGCAGCATCTTTAGCAATACAGGGCTTGATACCTATGATTACGTGATAGTATTTGTTTCCATTCTTATTGTATGGGCTGTCAGCATGATGCAGGAAAGATTTAAGGTCCGCGAAAAGCTGGAGGAGCAGAACCTCGTATTCAGATGGGCCGTGGTATATGCCGCCATATTTATCATCCTGATATATGGTATGTATGGGGCCGGATTAAATACCGGAGATTTCCTTTACAGAGATTTTTAAAATTTTTGTTGACAACAGGCATTTTTTGTAGTATTATACATAAGTGCTTGTTTCTAGGGGTATAGTTCAGCTGGTAGAATAACGGTCTCCAAAACCGCAGGTCGTGGGTTCGAATCCTACTGCCCCTGTACCGGAAGAGTCTTTAAGGGACTCTTCTTTTTTTGTATCCAAATCAAGAACTTTTTATTGCATTTACCTCCTGTTAATTATATAATATAATAAAGGAGATGCGTAGCATCGTTTTGTTATCTAAAGAAACACTGAAGATGTTTTTGAGGTGACATTGACTTTGTACGAAATTTATAAATACTGCTATTTAATGGAGGATTAAAATGGAAGAAAAAGTTTTAGAAGTTTTATCAAGTGAGTTCCCACAGATTGATTTCACTGCATCGGATGCATTGGTAGATGATGGTATACTGGATTCGCTGACAATCGTTAGCATCATCTCTACACTTAATATGGAGTTTGATATTGAGATTCCTTACGAGGAGATCATAGAGGAGAATTTCAACTCCATCAAGGGACTTGCAGCTATGGTAGAGAGATTACAGAACGAGTAATCTGAGGAAATATCGTAGCATAGTATACTAAAGTAAGACGACTACATTATTACAAATATGAGAGGCAGGTAGCCAAATTGTTTGATACACTTGTAAGGCGTATAGAAGAACTCTCAAAGACGCAGCCCGATAAAAGGGCTGTTGCTTTTAAAAACGAAATACTGACATACGCCGAATTAAACACGAATATAAAAAGAACTGCGGAAGTTTTACAAGAAAACGGTGCTAAAAAGGGGGACAGGATCAGTTTATCAGCTGTTTCAAAGCCTTTATTTGTTGTGACATATCTGGCGATAGAATATATGGGATGTATTCCGGTATTCCTGGACAAAAGCAGTACCGAGGACAATATGCTCCTGGTATACAGAGAGTCCGGCAGTACTCTCATCGTAACAGACAAACTGAGCAAACTAGAAGACAACACTGTAAACAAATTGAGCTATAAAGACCTGGCGGTTATTCTTGGTGAACATAATAACAGCGAAGAAACAAGTACTGAAGATAAGGATAATGAAGAAAAAGAAGCACTGATTAAATACGAAATACCGGAAGAAGACCAGCTGGCTGAACTTCTCTTCACCACAGGGACCACTTCAAAACCCAAAGGGGTTATGTTGAGTTATAAGGCTGTTTTCAACATCCTATCAAATACCATAGAGGGAATAGGTATCCATGAGGACGACATAGTCCTTTTACCGCTGCCGCTCAATCACTCCTATGCATTAAGAGTATTAAGAGCCTATCTCTATATCGGAGCTACTGTGGTTCTTCAGAATGGATTTACATTTGCAAAAGAAGCCGAGAATAATATCACAAAATTCAACTGCACCGCCATGGCATGTGTACCTACATCTTATGAGGTCATGCGTTCCCAGATGCAGGATGATTTTACGAGAGTACTCGGTTGTTTAAGGTACATCGAATTTGGTGCGGGCTCTCTTTCTATCAGGCAGAGGCGTGATATCACTGAGCTTCTTCAGGGTGTAGCCATATATAATGTATGGGGAAGTTCCGAAACAGGAGGAGCCATATTCTGTGATGTCTGCGATGTAGTGAAAAAGGAAGAATATATAGGAGCTCTCGGGATACCGCTAAAAGGTAAAGTAGAAGTAAAATTCGTAGATCCGGAAGGAAATTCCATAGATAGTGATGAGGCGCATCCCGGACGTATGGCTCTTCGAGGTGCTATGCAGATGTCAGGGTATTGGAACGAACCTGAAAAAACGGCCGATGCGTTAAGAGATGGCTGGGTATTTACCGGAGATCTTGCATACTTAAAAGATGGCTATATATTTATGCTGGGGCGAGCAGACGACATCATAAACGTAGGCGGAGACAAGGTATCTCCGATAGAGGTCGAGAATCTTGCCGGGCAGTATCACGGTATACATGAATGTGCTTGCATCGGTGCAGAAGATACAGAAGGAATGTTGGGACAGATTCCGGTATTGTTCATAGTGACTACCGGTTCATACAATGAGGAAGAGTTTAAGAGCTATCTGGCCTGTTGCATGGAGAAATACAAGATTCCGCAGAAGTTTGTAAAGATAGAAGCTCTTCCGAGGAACAGAATGCAGAAGATAAACCGTAATGAGCTGCGTAAAATGTGGGACAACAGGAGTAGTTCTGACCTCATGACGCCAGTCATAGACAATATTCTCTCGCGAAGAAGTGTCAGAAAGTTTACGGATCAGGAGATAGATCCTGAGGTTTTGAAACTTATCATAAAATGTGGCTATCACGCGCCGAGCGGCAAGAATCTTCAGACGTGGAGATTTACGGTCCTGACCAAAAAGGAAGATATAGAGGAGCTGAAGGAAAAAACTGCTGAAACTGCAAAAATCAATAAGACAGGTTTCTTCGGATTTGAGAATCCCAAAGCTATCGTTCTGGTATCAAACGATTCGAGAAACGCAGACGGATGTCAGGATGCTTCATGCGCCGTGGAGAACATGATGCTTGCGGCTTTGTCCCTGGGGCTCGGTTCGGTATGGCTCAATCCTCTGATGACATTAAGGGACAAGGAGCCCGTAAAGAGCCTGCTTGACAGGTACGGAATACCTGAGAAACATACCGTGTGGGCAGCTGCCGCATTTGGATATCCCTCTGCAGACGGACTTCCCATGAAGAAAAAGGATAATGTGGTCTATTATATATAATCAAATCAGTTTACTATAGCTGCTTGTATTTCTCCAAGCAACGAGCCACAGGGATTCCTGTGGCCTTCTTATTTTTGGTAGTCAAAATTGATTTTCTCAATGGTAACGCAATAAAAAGAGGTTCCCTTTCGGAAACCTCTTCTTTTTAGTCCTTTAGATTAGAAATTACTTTCTAACTACTACACCAACATTTGTAGATACCTTGAATTCACCAAGGTCAACGTTCTTGATAGTGTATGTAGCTTTAGCTACACGAGCCTGAGTTCCATCGCCTGTTACAGTGTAATCAAGAGCTACATCAGTAACAACAGCACCATTGAACTTGAACTCGAAGCAGCCACGGAGAGTTGCCTCATTAAGAGTTACATCACCAAGACCTTCGATAGTCTTTGCAGTGAATGTAAGACCAACCTGATCATCAACTACCTTGAAGTTCTTAGAATCTACAAGGTAAGGAGTAGCAATCTTCTTTCCATCGTTACCGGTAGTAATTCTGTACTCATAAAGGTCAATAGTATAGGTACCAGCTGCCATCTTAACTGCAGCACCTGATGCTACAAGTGAAACTGCAGAACCAGAAACAACAATATTGTAACCCTCAGCCATAACGTTATTGAACTGATTTCCGTAGAAATTCTTAATATCTGCTCCCTTAACAAGAACTCCGTCCTTCTTTACAGTATATCTGTAGAAGTTTTCAGTAGCAGAAGTATCCTTGATTACCTCAGCCTTTTCAACATATGATACAGCAGCACCAGTTACAGCATACTTATTCTGTGCTAATCCGTTAAGTGATACAGTTATTGACTTTCTAGAGAATGTCCAATCGCCATTATCATCAAAAGTGCTTTCTGTCTTTGTAACAATACCAGTCTTAAGTTCTGCTGCACTAAGGTTGATCTGCTGTCTGTCTGCCTTAGCAGCATAACCACAGTCAATATTAGATACTCTGTACTTTAAGCCCTCACACTCGAACTCAAGAACAAGAGTAGCTGATACAACCTTGCTATCCTTAATCTTCTGTTCGATATTGCCCTGAGCAAGTGTGTATTCCTTAACATTGGTGTTAGAGCTTGAGTAAACTACTAAGCTATTATCACCATATGCACCAGCTACCTTAGGTCCATCATAGTTAGCAGCATATATCTGCTTGATAGTAACCTTCTTGCCATCTAATTCCTCACCGTACTGATCAAGAACTACAAGATCAAATCCGATAGAATCAGATGCATAAGCCTGGTTAAGAGTTGTCTTTGAAGGGTTAACCTTGAACTGGGTAACCTTTCTAGCAGGCTCTACCTTTACAGGTATAGAACCAACTACTTCTTCAATATAATTTCCGTTTGCATCAACCTTTGTACCATAGATAACGATATCTGTAGTACCTTCGCCTGTAGCATGAACCTTGTTACCAGTAGTTACCATAGCAACGTTAGGGTTACCAGCTTCTGCTCTGTAGCTTGTATAAGCATAAGGCTCAGTAGTGTTAATGGTATAACCATTATCATCAATTATATCATACTTTGTGGTTCCCTTAAGAGCAAAACCAACTGCTGCCTGAAGCTGAAGATCAGCATCACCAAGCGCAAAATGCTTAACAGTTACACACTTAGCATTGATAGCATTGTCCTTAAAGATACGCTCTGAAACGCCCTTTGTAATAGCACCGTTGAAAGATACCTGCTCCCAAACCTTCTTAGGGATACATCTAACAACGCCGGTACCTTCAACCTTCTGAGCGATACCTGTTGAATCATACCATGAGTAAGAAATGTTTACATCATAGCTTGTGTCTACCTTGCCAAGAACGATATCTGTTCCCCAGATATTGCTTGTGGTATCAGCTGTGTCAGCAAGCTTAGCTTCGATAGTTCCGTTAAGAACACCGTTAGGATAAGCTGATGTGATATCAATCTTATTCTCATCGAAGAGGATGAACTTAAGAGTTCCGGTAGTATTTACTTCGAATTCCTGATTAGGAACGAGCTCGATGAACTTAACTGAATCAGCAGTAACCTTGATAGCCTTGAAGCTTCCTACTTCTACGCCGTTGTAGCTTACGAAGTATTCCTTGTCAGCTGCAAAGTTAGAGTTGAACTCTACATATACTTTCTCTTTTTCAGTCTCATCATATGTGATACCCTTTACAGTAGACTCTGTTCTCTCGGTATCAGCAACCTTGGTGTAAAGCTTGAAGTTATCATTTGCAAGATTTCCCTTAGCTACGGGCTGAGCAAATGTAACAACTGCCTTGTTAAGTGAAGACTGAGCTACTGCTAAAGCAGTGTAACCAGCCTTAACGGTGATTTCCTTCTCAACTGTAGGCTGATCAAACTTAGCTGACTGATAAGCAGAAGCCTTAAGAGTGATATTGCCTGCCTTCTTGAAGTTAACCTTGAAAATGTTACCAGCCTTGCCGCCAGCTACGATATCAACTTCGTCCTCTTTACCGGTAAGTGCACGCTTATCGGTATCAACCTTTACCTTCTTAGTAAGATCTGTAGGATCTAAGTAAGCGTAACGGTTAAGTACGATATAGTAGTCAGTGTTGCAAGCGAATACGTAGTCTGCATCAACATCAATAAGATTGAGATCTGCATCTGCTACGTAGTAAGGAAGATCTGTAGCGTTCTTCTTAACCTTAACTTTAAGTTTAAGAGTTCCGATGTCTGACTTCAGATCATCCTTGTAGTAAATCTTGATTGTTGCGGTTGTTGTGCCTATGCCCTTTGCATATACACGGTCGTACTTGTTGTTCTTTGACGCAATTGTCTTGTCAGCTGTTGTGATCTTAACGTCCATTGTGTCAGCGTCAAAACCTTTGATCAGCTTTGTTACTGTGTACTTGTTCACAGTCTTGCACTTTACGACGTTGCCGTCAGCGTCTTTCTTGGTACCCTTTGAACCATCAATGTAGATGATCTTGCTCTTCTGCTTAAGCTCAAAGTTAATAGCTGCAGAAGCAGGGATAGTACCAATCACAAGAGTAAGTGCAAGGACGAGAGCAAGAGCCTTGAAGAATTTCTTCATGTTCTTTTTTTCCTCCTTAGAAATAGTGTGATGGTTGTCGATATGCCACATGCTGCATACTCACACATAGCAAATCATTCCAATAACGGATTGATTGTACCACTAACTTTTGAAAAGTTCAAGTACTTTTTCCCCCCGTTAATGAACAATTAGCCAATTTCCAGTAGATAATCAGCTATGGAACCATTAAAACATGGGGCTTTGTCACTTTTTTAACAAGTTTGTGACATTTTTGTGAAATCTGACACAAATAGAAAAACCGGGCACTGTTCCGCCCGGTAAAATTAGTTTCTATAACATTTATATAGTTAATGTATTATAAGTGGGTTTATAACTTATAGGTTATATATTCTCTCAACTTCTTTCTCAAGTCCATCCTTCTCGCATACAGTGTCATGAAGTACCGGTGCTTCCAGGATGTCCTTGATAGCCTGAGGTATGGCTACATTTGAGAGCTTGTTCAGTTCGTCGAACAGTTCAAAATCATCTTTTTTATCATAAGAAGGATCTATGGAGTTGAGTACCGCCCTGGTGAACTTATAAGGGCTGGCGGTAGATGCTATCACGGTGCAGGTATCGTCTCCCGGATCTCTTCTGTACTTATTATCTACAGCAGAAGCTCCCGCGGTATG
>JAEEGL013134040.1_pt1 | contig 47939 bp, 28 predicted proteins | sample 9134231 | NCBI WGS metagenome assembly JAEEGL01 (sample SAMN16246548, study PRJNA631951) | gut metagenome | biome: gut microbiome; feature: rumen; material: fiber-attached | host: Bos | place: Iran: Karaj | collected 2018-10 | reverse complement strand
CACCTAACACCCAACAACTAACATTAACCCTTTAAAACACACAAAAAATTATGAGCGTAATTATCAAGAAAATTCAGAACACCAATGAGAGCAACGCCAAGACCAATGGTAAGTGGTACCCCCGCGTGGTGAACATCGGCACGATGGATCTCGACGCCCTCTGCGAACACATTCAGGAGCACGGCTCGCTGTGGACGGAAGACGTGGTCACGGGCGTAGTGAAGAAGTTCGTGCGCTGCATCCAGGAGCAGCTGCTCGAGTCGCGCAAGGTGAAGCTCGACGGACTGGGCACCTTCTACCTCAAGGCACGCCTGAAGGTTGGCAACGGCGAGGAGGGACAGGCCATCTACGGCGGCGTCGCCAACGAGAAGGATCTGCTGGTGCAGGACGTGGACTTCCAGGTGGGCTTCCAGCCCGACATGTCGGACACCTCCCGATTCGTAGGGCCTAACATCAGCCGCAAGGCTGCCCGTAAGAGCATCGCAGCCCTGGGTCTCACCGAGAGCGAGGATGAGGAGGAGAACACCAACAGCGGCAGCGGCAGCAACTCCGGTGGCAACAGCGGTAGCGGTAACAGCAACACCGATCCCAACACGCCTACGGAGGACATCCCCGGCGAGGATAGGCCTTAACGGAAAGCCCTTCGGGGCTTTCCTAAATGAGAAATGAGGGATGAGAAATGAGGAATTAAAATGAAAAATGAGAAATGCCTTTGTAGCGTATGAAGATCAAAGAACCTTGGAGGACGATACTACAGATCATCGTCACCATCATCACAACAATTACCACGACCACCACAACGGTATCATGCATGGGACTATAACATGAATGATTCATGGAGATTATCTTATGTCTGCGACGCTACACGAATGACCACGAATTAACACGAGATTTGTCGAAGACCCACGAGGAACGCAGTAATTAATCATAAATATTTATGAGACATTTATGGGCATTTATGAGCATTCGTGTGACGCCGTAGGCAAGAGAGACAACGAAAGAGACTCCCGATGAACTGCCGAGAGGCGGTCACCGGGAGTCTATTTATTCACATAAGAGTTGATGGGGAGGCGAAGAAGAATCACTTCTTCGCACCCACTACCACTTTCTTTCCATCGATGAGCAGGAGGCCACGCTGCGGCTGACCTTTGATGCGGCGACCCTGAAGATCATAGACGCGACCACGGGCAGCAGTCTGGCCCTTCACCTCCACGATGCCGTCGGTGCCACCCACGACGGTGAGCTTGCCAGGCACATAGGTGAAGGTGTAGTTCTGAGCCTCACCACCGCTGACGATGATGTCATACTCACCAGCAGGACTCTCAGGCGTAGCCTCGCAGGTGATGACAGGACGAACGGTGAACACCGTATCGGTCTCACGGTTGCGGAAGCCCTTATAGCTGAGCTCGAACTCAGGATTCGGTTCGCCATAGTTGCGGGTGTAGCTGTTGGCCGTGATGGTGAGCGCAGCAGGCTCAATGGTGAACACGCCCTCACGGAACTCCACATTGGGAGTGGTGACCGTGCCCTGCTTGACAGAGATGGGATAGTTGCCCACAGGCGCTGTAGATATGTTGACAGTCTCACAGCTGATCTCAGGCGTGCCGAAGATGGGGGCACCTGTGACAAGCGTCTTAATCGTAGCGCTCTGGCGACCATAGAGGCGACTGGCCACTGCGCTGACAACGGGCTTGCCCGTGAACTCTACGACAGGACACTTCTTCTCGATCCAGCCATTGTCGGTCTCATAGGCTGCCACCATGTTGGCAGGCACGAAGAGCGTGGTCCTACTGCTGATGTTGCTATAGCCCGCAGGCACCACCTGCTCATCGTTGAGCAGCACCACATATTCGAGCACGCTACAAGCCATGAAGCAGTAGTCGCCCAGCTTGGTGATGCTCTTCGGTAGATAGATGATCTGCAGCGACGAGGCGTTGCGGAAGGCATTCTCAGGAATCTCGGTGAGCGAGGTGAAATAGCGCAGTTCCTCGAAGTTAACGATGTTTGACCCACGGAAGGTCTCACCCAGACTGGTCACGGCCTGTGCTTCCTCGAAGGTCAGCTCGCCGTCAAGGTCGGCGTCGTAGTTCTTCAGACAGAGTGTCTGCGTCTGCTTGTCGGTGAAGGTGATGAAGTGCATCTTCTCGCGTACAGACTTCAGGGCCACGCGCAGATTGTCGATGGTGCTGGCAGGACTGTCATAGACAGCCTGTTCGTCCTTGACGTCGATCTCTTTCTCACCAGCCATCTCCAGCATGTCGCGCAACTGCTCCACGACATTGTCAATCTCGTTGGCAGCCTTCATGTCATCCTCGGTGACGAACGCCCATTGCGCATTAGCCCCTGTGCCCTGGATGTCCCAGTAGATGCCATTGGTGGGACTCACGAAATTGCTCTGGTGATTCTCGTCCGTACCCAGATATTCATCAGCGACATAAGTACTCGTATTGGAAGGCTCCTGCAGGGTGTAGATATTTGGCGACACCTCATGGAACTTCCACCAAGCATTGGTGTTATTGCTACCGTCGCCGAAGCAGGCCTTCACGCCAGCGCCCACCTTGGTATCGGTATTGGTGCGGAAGATGGCACGGCTGCTGATTGCATCGACAAAGGCCACGAGGCTATCCCCAGTAGTGGCATTGTAGCCGAATCGGGGTTCATACACACGACCCTTGGCGGCCACCACCGACTGCGTGCCATAGGCTTCGCCCATCGTCACCATCTTTCTCGTACCTATATTATAGAGGTAGCCGTATTGAACTTTGTTCACATCGAGTTTCGAGAACTGAGGCATAGCGCTGCCACGCACCTCAACGATATTGGTGAAGGCACCCCACTGGGCAGCAGCCGCATAGAGCTCCTTCGAACCGAAGGGCACATAGAGTGTACACTCGGTCTTCGACACATTACGGAACACGTTGGCTCCCATCGAGATGCTGGACGGATCGGGATTCATCACCGTGATTTCGCGCAGCGCCTTACAGCCATCGAAAGCCTGGTCGCCAATCAGGTTGACATACTGCGGAATATTGATGGCCTGCAGCTTTGAGCAGCCCTTGAAGGCATAGTAGTAGATATGCTGCAAGCCCTTGGGCAGGATGACACTCTCCAGATTGGTACAGTTCTCCATGAAGTTACCATAGAGGGAAGGCACATTGCTGAAATATTTCAGCTCATCGAAATGAACGATCGTCTTATCGCCCGCAAAGCCGAAGAGCCAGCCCAGATCAGTCAGATCCGAGGCTTCCTTGATGCTCAGCTCGCCATCGGTGTCGCTGTCGAAATAGAGCACGCACTTCTCGCGTACTGCATCATGGTAGAAGTTGATGTACTTCAGCTTCTTGCGCAGCGAATACTGAGCGGCCAGCAGCTGCTCGGTGGTGCTCTCCAGATTGTCGAACACGGCCTGCTCCTCCTCATACTTCAGGTTGCTGCGACGGGCAGCCTGCAAGAGGCTGGCCAGCTTCTCAGCTGCCTGATAGTTGTTGGTTCTGTCTTCGTCGTAGAGCACGAACTGCCACTGACAGTTCAGCTTGTGGCTCTCATAGTCCACATCGCTATAGACACCATAGGTGGGCGAAGCGGCCTGACTGGGATGATCGGTCTCAATGCCCCAGAAGAGATCCTTATTATAGCCTGTGCCGTCAGAAGGAATCTGGATGGTATAGACATTGTTGCCCAGTGGCTGCACGTTCCAATAGCAGGAAGAGGTGAGCGACTTGCCATCGACGAAGGTGGCCATCACGCCAGTACCCACGTTGCCATCGGTGCTGGTGCGGAAGAGATACTTGCCGTCGTTGCCTGTGTCGGGCGAGGTGAAATAGAAAATGGTCTCACCCTTTGCCGAGGCGTTGATGGCCTTGAAGCGCATGGGTTTCGCATCGACCACGGCCTGCGTCTTGTAGGCCTCACCCTTGGTCAGATAGCGGCCTGTGCCCACATTATAGAGATAGTAGGTCTGGCCCGTCTCGAGTGCTGCGAACTGGCCGCCAGAGATTTCGCGCTGCTGCACGATATTGCCGAACTCCTTCCACTGGTCGGCAGTAGCAAAATAGTTCTTCGTGCCCTGCATCACATTGAGCGTAGCCTTGCTCAGGTCGATGTCGGCAAAGACGCCAGCACCCAACTGGAGGTCGGAAGGATGGAAGGTCTTCACGCTGAAGCTCGTCAGACGGGTGCAGCCAGCGAAAGCCTCGCTGCCCAGGCGATTGACGCTGATGGGAAGGCCGATAGAGGTGAGAAGCACACAGTTACGGAAGGTGCCTGCCTCGATGGCAGTCAGCTCGTCGGGCAATTCGAAGTCGGTCAGCTGCTTACAACCGCTGAACGCCTCTTCGCCAATGGCATTGACGCTGGTGGGCAGGTTGATCTGCGGCAACTTGGCGCAGTCCTTGAAAGCGCGCGCCCCTATCCTCTTCAGCGCCTTCGGCAGACGGATAGCCGCCAGTTGCGAGCAACCGTTGAAGGCATCATCGGAGAGCTCTTCGAGCTGGGTGAAATAGTAGAGTTCAGGGAACTTCTTGATAGCCGTCTGCCCCCTGAACACGCTGCCCAGCGAGGTCACATAGGAAGCCTCGTCGTAGGTCAGCTTGCCGTCGCCATCGACATCCCAGTTGGCCAGACACAGCTGCTTCACGGTGTTGTCAGAGAAGCTCATGGGCTTCTCGCCGAAGTTCTCAGGCTCCAGGCCAATGATAATCTGCTTGCCAGCGTTATAGCCGTCGTCGCTACCGCCGATGCCCTGACCGTCGCCAGGGGTGAGGTTGGTCAGGTAGTAGTAGCCGTCGCTCTGTCCGCCCCAGCCCCAGTTGATCCAGTAGCGCTGGTTCTCATAGCCACAGGTGAGGAAGGCGTGTCCTGCTGAGTTGTTGTAGCCGCTCAGATAGACGGGGCGGCCTGCAGCCAGCTCGTTATAGACAATCTTGTCCCACTCATCCTCGCTGCTCACATCGCCTGACGTGATATAGCGCGGAGAGGAGCCATAGCCGAAATAGTTGCAGAAAGCACTGTAGGCGTCAGACACCTGCGCACCAGAAGAGCTGTTGGTATAGTCCATCTTCACAGCCACACCGCAGTAGAGCATCAGATTGGCCACAGCCTTCTTCTGCAAGTCGGTGGCAGAGCCGTAGGTGTCTTTCATGTTCGCCCAGTCGATGGGAGCGCCGGCAGCGATACCTGGCACATTGATACCCTTCGTCCAAGTGGTGTAGCCAGGAATGGCGGCCTGCGTCTCATCAACCGACTTCTCGCGGTTGTAATAGAGAATCTGCGCCATAGCCGTAGCCACACAGCCCGTGACGGAACGGCGTCCCTCGTCCAGCGGACAGACATCGTTGTAGGGCGAACCCTGACTCCACTTACATTGCATCAGCGTCTCCACCCTGGGGTGATTGGCTGGCAACTTCTTGACAGGAGCGCCCGCCTGGATGGCCTCCAGCTGACGTCCGTAGAAGTCGAGCCAGTCGCGCATGTTGGGAGGCAGCTGCTCATAGTCGAACGTGCCCTGCTCACTATAGCCCAGCACAGCCTCGGTCTGGTCATCGCCAGAGACAATCATGAAGCCCTCACCACCGCTCAGGTCGAAGACGTAGTAGGGTTCTACCGTCTGCGTGCCTTTCTTCGGAGCCAGACGCTTGCGATTGACGATCTCGACAATCTGCCGCTTGTCGCCCCGCTGTTTCAGGAAACTGGCAGCACGCGACTGCGCCTGCTGACGGCTGATGGGACGAGCGTCAACGGAAAGTGATGCCAACAGCAATGCGCCTGCAAAAAACAGGCTCGAAATGCGCTGAAAGCCTCTCAAAAACGAATTATTTTCCATTCTTTATCAGTTTTTAGTTAGAATTTTATTGATTTCGACGGCAAATGTACGAAAAAAATTTTGTTATTTCACACATTTTACGTACTTTTGCATGCAACATGCCTAAAATTTCAATGAAACGGTCATTGCAAACTAAAATATTACTCCTGATTGTGACATTCCTGATGCCGCTTTTTGTGTGTGCTCAGAACGATTCTGTCAGGAACTACACAAAGCAACAGCCACTCATCTACGAAGACGCAGATGACCTCTATCCCTACGTGTTTTTGGAAAACGGTGAGCCCAAGGGCTACAACGTGGAACTTATCAGCATGCTGCTGGATCGACTGGATATTCCCTATCGCATCCAACTGAAGCCGCGCAGAAGCGTACTCAACGACATGCGCGAGCGAAAGGCCGACCTGACCCTGGGCATGCGTGCCTTCTTCCACAATGAGTTCGGCCAATACGGAAAAACCATTGTCAGCCTGTTCACCCACAGTCTTGTGTCGCCCTTGAACACGCCAGTCACCGTGAATAGCTATAAGGATCTGAAAGACCAGAAGGTGATTGTCCATCGCAACAGCTTCAGCCATCACCTGATGATGGAAAATGGCTGGGGCGACAACGCCATCCCCTACGACGATATGGAGGAGGCCGTGATTGAAGCCAGCGAAGAGGGCAAACAGGTGTTGTGGAACACGGCTTCGCTGAAATGGATCATCAGCATGCACAACATCAACAACATGAAGATCACGCCTATCGATGCGCCTCACGGTGAATACAGATTCATCTCCAAGGATGTGCAGCTGCTCAACGAGCTCGACAGCGTCTTCATCGAGGTCAACTCTACAGGCATGCTCGAAGACATGCAGCGGCGATGGTTCCATCCTGACCTCTACGAGACGGGTATCCCCTCTTGGATCTGGTGGCTCACAGCCAGCATTGCGCTGGCAGTTCTCGTGCTGATCTACTATAATATAAGGTATCGCACGAAGAAGGCCCACATGGTGGGCCATGCTCAGAGAATCAAGAAACGCCTGGCGCTCATCTTGCGAACCAGTCACGTGCAGATATGGACTTACGACCTCACCACGCAGATATTTACCTGGATGGACAAATACGGCGACCCTGAGGGGCATTTTACGGGTCTGGAGTTTGCACACCGCTACCGCTCTGAGGATTTCCGACGCATCGGCGAGAGCATTCGCCAACTGGCTGCCGGCAACATCAAAGAAGCGCGCTTCGACGTCAGGGGTACCGAAAACGAGTCGGGCCTTGAGGAAGAGCAGCAGGAGCGTATCTTCGACATTGTGCTCACCGTGCTGGAATATGAGAACGGTCAGCCACAGGTGATCATCGGCACAAAGATTGACGTGACCGAAGAGCGTCACAGGCAGGACGAGGTAAAGCAACAGATGATGCGCTACCAGTCGGTATTTGAGACTTCTATGGTCGATATGGTCTATTACGATGCCGACAGTGTGGCTACTGAAATGAACCAACGTGCCCGCAACACTTTCGGTTTGACGCTGGAAGAACTTCACAAGAGCAACATCACGCTGGAGAAATCGATCAATGAAGACTGTTTCAAGTTCAAGGACTTGGACTATTTCTATGCCACCTGTTTCTTCGACATGAACAGCAGAGACTTCGTCACCCATCCTAATATCAAGTCAGATGACACCTTCTGCTATGAGATGCAGATAGTGCCCATCCGCACGAAAGACAACCAGCTGCTGGGTGCCTACGGCACAGGACGCGACGTGACAGAAGTGGTTCACACCTACCGCAAGCTGCGCGAGGGCTACGCCCGTCTGCAGAAGGCCAGCAAGGATGTGAACGACTACATCAGCAACATCAACTACGTGCTGAGCGTGAGCGGTGTGCGCATGGCAGAATATTCACCCAACACCCACATGCTGACCATCTACCGTGCCCATAACGATATTCAGCTGCAGCTCACGCAGACCCGATGCATGACGCTGATCGATGACAAGGGCAAGAAGAGCGCCCTGCGACTGCTCACCAGCATGGACAACCACAGCACGGCCACCATCAACACACAGTTGAAGACCACGCTTGTCATTCACGGCAAACCACTCTACCTGCAAATACGCCTTGTGCCCCTAAGGGACAGCGAAGGCAGTGTGACCAGCTATTTCGGCATTTGCCGCGACGTCAGCGAGATACGCAATACACAGAAGCAACTGGAGGCTGAGACTGCCCGCGCCCAAGAGTTAGAGGCGCTGAAAAACTCGTTCCTGCACAACATGAGCTATCAGATACGCACGCCGCTCACCAGTGTGGTAGGCTTTGCCGAGCTTCTCGAGCTGGAACACGCAGCAGAAGACGAACCCATCTTCATCGAGGAGATCAAGCAAAATTCGGCCTTCCTGCTGCGACTCATCAACGACATCCTGTTCCTCTCGCGCCTCGATGCCCACATGATTGAAATCAACAAGCAGCCCACGGACTTTGCCAAGACCTTTGAAGGCCACTGCCACATCGGTTGGAACAATGAGAAAAATCCCGACGTGAAATACACCGTGGAGAACCCATACGAACGGCTGGTGGTGGATATCGACGACACCAACATGGGCCGCATCATCGAACAGGTGGTCGCCAACGCGACACATCACACCCAGCACGGCACCGTTCGTGCCCGCTACGACTATATCGGCGGCAAACTCATGATCACCATCGACGACACCGGTTCCGGCATGTCATCCTACATGCTGGAGCACATCTATGAGCGCTTCGCTTCGGCCAACAACGGCGGCACAGGTCTCGGCTTGCCCATCTGCAAGCTACTGGCCGAACAGATGGGAGGTACCATCGAGATCAGTTCTGAGGAAGGCAAGGGCACAACCGTCTGGATCACGATGCCCTGCACAGCTACGGAAATAGACAGAAAGTTACAGATATGAGCATACGTTTGACACAGATATACCATCAGGCAGGAAAGCCGCAGACAATGATGACCAGTCTCTTCCAGCACAGACGCTGCTGGCTGGCACTTTGGCTGCTGACACTCTGGACGGCTACCGTCCACGCCCAGGTAGAGAAGCAGTTCACCAACAGCCATCCGCTGATCATCGTGGGTGAGTCGGACGTACCACCCTACGAGTACATTGACAACAACGGCAACCCTACTGGCCACAACGTGGAACTGCTCGACTTTATCCTCAATCAGCTGGACATTCCCCATGAGTTCCGTCTCAGCGAATGGAACAAAGCTACCGAGGTTTTCGAGAACCGCAAGGCCGACCTCATCATTGTGCCCTCAAGAGTTTATAACTCAGCCCCCTACTTCAATTCGCGCAACAACCTCTCCTACTATCGCTTCATGGTAGCGACGAAGGCAGGAGGCACTTCTGCAACGACCTTGGAGGAGCTGAAGAATGCCGAAGGCATCGTGGTGCGCAGCAACGACAAGACCATTCCAGAACTGCTCCATCAGGAGAATGCCAACCTGCAAGTGTATTACGCATCAACCAAGGACGCGCTGATAGGCATCTACACAGGCCGATACAAGTATTTCATCTGGGCAGAAGAGCCGCTGAAATGGAAGATACGCGAACTGAGCCTCAGCACCGACATCTCGTTGAGCGAAATCAACATTCCTGCCCGCGAAGGCACCTTTGCCGGATATAATCAGGAATTGATAGACCTCATCGATGACCAGTTTGCACGCATGGAGCAACACGGCGAGCTGGGCCCCATCCACGACAAATGGCTGCATCCTGACCGCGAGCACAACAACACGCCGATGGCCGTGCTCATCATCACGCTCATCATTCTGATTATTGCGTTCATCCTGTTCTTCACCAATCGTCTCATCCACCGTCAGCTCACCAATGCCCAGAGCAAGGTAGAGTTCGGCCAGGTGATGATGCGCGAGGCACTCAGCATGACAGGCTACTCTGTGTTGACCTACAGCGTGAAGAAACGTATGCTGGTCAACCGCCACGGTCACCTGCTGCCCGAAAAGGGCATCACGCGCGAAGAACTCTACAATCGCCTATTACCAACCGAGAAAGAAGAGACGGAACAAGAGTTTATGAAACTGGTCAAGGGCGAACTGGATGTCTGGACAGTCAACCGCCACTGGAATGCAGGTACGCTGGAAAAGCCTCACTGGATCTTCGTGTCAGGTCACGCTATCGTCGAGCGCGACAGTAATTACCGTCCTCGCTACATCATCGCCGTGCTGAAAGACGTGACCGCTGAGCGCGAGGAAGAGCAGCGAAACGAGGAGCTGGCTACAAAATACCTCAAGATGTTCGACTCGACACTCACCTGCATGTCGTTCTACGATCAAAACGGTCGTTTCCTCGGTTTGAACCAGAACATGCGCGCCCTCTGCGAGTTTGACACGTTAGGCGAGAAGCACTTCCGTGAGACAAGCCTGTTCGACCTGCCCCACCTCAAGGGTGACTTCAGTCCTACCACCCGTGAGGTTGTCCATACGTGTCAGCACATGCAATTCCCCAATCTGGGCATCGACAAGTACATCGAGTTCCGCATACGCCCCACCTTCGCCAACGGCGAGTTGCAGTATTACATTATCACGGCACGCGACGTGTCAGCTGAGCGACTCATGTATCTGGAGCAACAGCGACAGAACAAAGAGCTGGGACAAGCTATTGAACAGATCAACCTGTTTGAAGACAGATTGAAACAACTGCTACAGAATAGTAACATGTGGGTGTGGCGATCATCGCTCAAGGACAAGACGATTGCGCTATCGCAGTCGCTGCAGAAGGATGAGTTTGTCATGTCGTTCGACGAATATCTGAAATGCATCGACGAACAGTATCTGCACACAGCATTGGAGCACTACGGACACATGACGGGATCGGCCGACACCATCGACGTCACCCTGCTATTCAAGCACACGCCTCCCCACCCAGAGCCGCACTGGCTGGTCTCCAACGGCATGCCCATCCGCGATGCCGACGGTAACATCACGGGCCACTTCGGCATCGTGCGCGACGTCAGCGAACTGATGGAGGCACAGATGAGTCTGAAGCGTGAGACAGCCCGCGCCGAGGATTCAGGCAAGCTGAAGAGCATGTTCCTGGCCAACATGACGCACGAGATACGCACGCCGCTCAACGCCATCGTGGGCTTCAGCGACCTGCTGCAGATGATTGATACGCCCGATGAGAGAAAAGAGTTCATCCGCATCATCCGCAACAACTGCGACATGCTCATCCGTCTGATCAACGACATCATCGAGGCCTCGACACTGAATCAGGGGCCGCTCTCCATTGAGCCTGCCGACATTGACTTCGCCCAAGCCTTCGACGACATCTGCCAGACGCTGGCTCAGCGCGTGCAGGAGCCTGGCGTGGAGTTTATCGTGGACAATCCCTACAAGTCGTTCCGCACCAGCCTCGACAAGGGCCGCATGCAGCAGGTCATCACCAACTTCACCACCAACGCCGTGAAATATACGCATCAGGGACATATCAAGGTGGGCTATCGCTACATCTCGTTCGAGGAGCTGAAGCAGACGGTTGATGACCCGAAGATTCAAGAGCAGGCCATGCCCTTCTCAGGCATCTATATGTACTGCGAAGACACGGGTGCGGGCATTCCGAAGGACAAGCAGAGCGCCGTGTTCGAGCGTTTCGTCAAGCTCAACGACTTCGTGCAGGGTACAGGTCTCGGCCTCAGCATCTGCCAGAGCATTGCCGACCGCTGCTGCGGCCGCATCGGCGTGTTCAGCGAGGGCGAGGGTCACGGCTCTACCTTCTGGATCTGGATTCCCTGCCATCCACTATCCTGACGACACAATAACACCTATAACTAACGACACATCACAAAATTATGCAGAAGAGTAAATATATGCTGGCCAACGACCGTGATGCCCTCTGGGGACTCACCGTCACCACCATCGGCTATGAGGAGATTGCCCCTGGCGACTCCTACCCCACCAAGGGACATGCCGACGGCTATTATTTCGACCTCGACAAGGGGCGCACGCTCAACGAGTATCAGCTGCTCTACAACCCTGAGGGCGAAGGGGTGTTCCATAGCGAGCACGTCAAAGAGACCGTGCTCCACGAAGGCGACATGTTTCTGCTCTTTCCTGGCGAATGGCACTCCTACCATCCGCTCAACAACCGAGGCTGGAAGAGCTTCTGGATCGGCTTCAAGGGCAAGAACATGGACGACCGTGTGAAGAACGGCTTTCTCTCACCTGAAAAACCCATCTACCATATCGGTTACTCCGATGCCATCGTACAGCTCTACAAGCAGGCCTACGCCACCGCTTTGGAAGAGGCAGCCTACTCACAGCAGCTCATGGCCGGTATCGTCAATCACCTCATCGGCATGATGTACTCGCTGGAGCGTAACATCCAGCTCATGAGCCGTTCGCAAGCTCAGGTCGATATGATCAGCCGCGCCCGTCTGCGCATCCGCGAGTCGCTCGAGAGCAGCCTTACCATCCAGCAGGTGGCCGAGGACTTCGGAGTGAGCTACTCCAACTTCCGCAAGCTGTTCAAGGAGTTTACGGGCATCTCGCCTGCCACCTATCAGCAGGATCTGCGACTGCAACGCGCCAAGGAACTGCTCAGCACCACCGACATGAGCATCAAGGAGATAGCCTACCGGCTCAACTTCGAGTCGCCCGACTATTTCTCGGCCAAATTTAAGATCAAGACGGGTCGCCGTCCCAGCGAACTGCGCAATGCGTAATGGATAAGACCCCATTAGGAATACAAGAAGATGATCAGATTACAGTTCATATAAACAAGAAGAATTTCAGATTACAGTTCATATAAAAACACAATGACAACATTAACCGTACTTATTGTTACCTTCTTCGTCTTCGGCTATATGTGCATAGCCTTGGAGAGCGTGACAAAAATCAACAAGGCAGCCATCGCGCTGCTCATGTGTGTCTGCTGCTGGACGCTGCTGGTCATCGACCCTGCCAGCTACTATCCCACGATAGCGCCCGACGGTCTTACCCACCACATCTCAAAGATTATCGAGCATCACCTGGGCGATGCCGCAGGCACGCTGTTCTTCCTCATGGGAGCCATGACCATCGTTGAGATTGTCGATTCCAACGGTGGTTTCAACTTCGTGCGCGATGCCATCAAGACCCGCTCCAAGCGTAAGCTGCTCTGGCGCGTGGCGTTCATGACCTTCGTGCTCTCAGCCATCCTCGACAATCTCACCACCTCCATCGTGATGATCATGGTGCTGCGCAAACTGGTGCAGAGCCGTGAGGAGCGCCTCATCTATGCCAGCCTCATCATCATTGCGGCCAACAGCGGCGGTGCTTTCTCGCCCATCGGCGACGTGACCACCATCATGCTCTGGATCAAAGGTGTCATTACCACGCAGGGCGTCATCACAGAGATCTTCATCCCGTCGCTCATCTCGATGGTCATTCCCGCTTTCATCCTGCAATATCAGCTCAAGGGCAAGTTTGACAAAGCCCAGAACCTGAAGGTGGCAGAAGTCAGCATGCTCACCAAGGCTCAGCGCGACATCATCTTCTGGCTGGGCGTGGGCGGACTGATGTTCGTGCCTGTCTTCAAGACGCTTACTCATCTGCCGCCGTTCATGGGCATCCTGCTCGTGCTGGGTCTGCTCTGGACGGTCACCGAGATCTTCCACTATAACACGTCTGAAGACGACACGATGGCCAAGCGCGTCACCGACCTGCTCTCACGCATCGACCTCGCCACCATCATGTTCTTCCTCGGCATCCTCATGGCTGTAGCCGTGCTGCAGGAGATTGGCGTGCTGACAGCGATGGGCGAAGGACTCAACGAGGCTTTCGCAGGTAACTACTACCTCATCTGCGGCATCATCGGCGTGCTCTCGTCGATTGTCGATAATGTGCCGCTCGTGGCAGGCTGCATGGGCATGTATCCCGTCTCTGCCGAGGGAGCAATGGCCGTCGATGGCATCTTCTGGCAACTGCTGGCCTACTGTGCCGGTGTGGGCGGTTCGATGCTCATCATCGGCTCTGCCGCAGGCGTAGTGGTTATGGGCTTGGAGAAGATCACCTTCGGCTGGTATCTGAAGAAGATCACGTGGATTGCCTTCGTGGGCTACCTCTGCGGCATCGGCATCTACTGGGTGGAGCGCATGCTGTTCTTCCAGTAAGCAGTCTAACGTCTGAAACTCCGGGAATTCTGGAAACTCCGGATAATCCGGAAACTCCGGAAAATCCAGAAACTCCGGAAAATCCAGAAACTCCGGATAATCCAGAAACTCCGGAAAATCCAGATAATCCAGAAACTCCAAAAAGAAACACCCGCACGTGAACCTCATACGACTGATTAAAGACTGGACGCTGCCCCTGGCTATGGGCTTCGGCACGATAGTCTATCTGGTGTTTGCCTTCACGCCCCAGCTCGACGAGTTGGGGCGTTTCTTCTCGCCCATCATGGCGGCCATCCTGCCGCTGTTTATGTTTCTAGTGCTCTTCGTTACCTTCTGCAAGGTTGACTTCCGCCAGTTGCGTCCCGTAGGATGGCACTTCTGGGTGGGCGTGTTCCAGGTGTTCTTCGTAGCCCTGCTCATGGCAGCCATCATGTGGGGAGCCGCCAGCCGCCAGCAGGTGGTACTCTTAGAGGCCATCCTCATGTGCATCATCAGCCCCTGTGCCACCGCAGCCGCTGTGGTCACACAAAAGTTAGGTGGCAATCTTGAACAGACCACCACCTATACCTTTCTTTCCAATTTCATCACCGTGCTGCTCGTGCCCGTGTGCTTCCCCATCATCGAGCCGTCGGCCCACATGGCCTTCCTGCCAGCCTTCCTGAAGATACTCTACGAGGTCTTCATCGTGCTCATCGTGCCCATGCTGCTGGCCTATGTGGTGAAGCACCACTTCCACCGTCTGCACCGTCGCATCATCAGCATCCGCGACCTCGGCTATTACCTCTGGGCCTGTTCGCTCATGATTGTCACAGGCACCACCGTGCGCAACATCGTCCACGCCCAAGCCTCGCTGCTTCTGCTCTCAGCCATCGCCCTGCTCGGCCTGCTGGTCTGCATCGTCCAGTTTGCCGTAGGCCGTTACATCGGCCATTACTTCCACCACACGCAGGAGGCAGGTCAGGCACTCGGACAGAAGAACACCGCCTTTGCCATCTGGCTGGCCAGCACCTATCTCAGTCCCCTCTCCAGCGTAGGCCCTGGCTGCTACATCCTCTGGCAGAACATCATCAACTCCTTCGAGATCTGGCAGCACAGGAAGCACGGACGATGAGAAATGCTCCTCAGTCACCTGAATCCTAAATGATATTCAGGGAATTGAGGAACACAATGAAGATGGCGATAGGGATGATCCAGCGCAGGAGAATCAGGTAGATGAACGAGGCCGCGCTACTCCCCTGATACCTCGCCTTGGGCACGAACCATCCTGTATATACCGCTGTGGCAAAAGCGCCAAGAGGTATCAGGAAATTGGTGACCAGGGTATTGGCGTTGTCAAACAGGTTATGTCCCATGATGGTGAGGAAGTCGGCATGACCCGTCATTGACAAGACGCACAAGATATTGGTGGCAATCTGTATCACCCCGACAACAATCACGCTCTGGTGTCTGTTCAGGGGACGCTGGGTTTCCGACGTGGCTTCACAGACGAATGCCACCACAACCTCCATCATGGAGATGGTAGAGGTGATGGCAGCGACACACATGAGGAAGAAGAAGACGACGCTGGTGGCGCATGGAGCAAACATGTGCTGGAACACTTCCGGCATCGTAATGAACGTGAGCTCTGCTCCTTCCGTAGGACTGAACCCATAGGCAAACACAGCAGGGAAGACAATAGTACCTGCCAGCAACGACACGATGATAACCAGGATGATCATCTGTATGGACGTGCTGGTGATGTTCTGATCCTTAGGCATGTATCCACCATAGGTGATGAGGATACCCAAGCCTATGGACAGGGTAAAGAAACTGAGACCCATCGCTTCGAGCACGACCTTCGGAGTGATCTTCGTGAAGTCGGGCTGGAACAGGAAGCGCAATCCTGTGGTGCCACCATCGAGGAAGATCATGTGGACAGCCATCACCAGCAGCATGATGAACAGCAGGGGCATGAGGATCTTGCTGAGCCGCTCAATACCCTTGTTGACATCGAACCACAATACGGACGACGTGAGGACAATGGCAACGATGGCATAGGAGATCATCGCAGGAGCATTCCCCTCGAAAGCAGCGAAGAAGGCTGTGAGCTCAGGTGCATCCATCGCCGTGAAGGTGTCCGACGCAGATTCTACCAGATAGTAGAAGCACCATCCTGTAACGACGAAATAGAAGCTCAGGATGATTAACACAGACAAGATCGTTGTCCAAGACAGCCACTGCCAGCGGTTAGAGCCGCTCAGGGCGCGGTAGGCACCACAGGCACTCTTGCGCGACAGTTTGCCGATCAGGAACTCGTTCATCACCAAAGGCAATCCGAAGATGAGTGAACAGACGATATACAGGATGATGAAGGCACCACCACCATTTTCTCCAACGGTATAGGGAAACTTCCAAATGCTGCCTAACCCTACCGCACTTCCTGCTGCAGCCAGCAGAACGCCTATTTTTGACGAGAAAGACTTTACAGGAGCCATAACTATGAACTATGAATTATGCGCTCGACCTCGGTCGCATTCTTTGCAAGCAAAGCGTCGCAAGCGCCGAGCGGCTACCGAAGGGACGCAAGAACTATCAGTAATCACTCAAAGAATCCAAAGCCGCCAATAGCGGTGAGCATGCGCTCTACATAGTCCCATGAGGTGTCTTTCCAGTGGAAGCCCAGACGGTGCAGGACAGAGCAGGTGTAACGGTTGTCACGCTCGATGAGAACAGCCTTCTGTCCGTGAGCCATATCCTGATAGGCCAGAATGGCTGAAAGCAGCTGCGCCTTCTCAGGATCCTGTCCGGCAACGGCAACGGTCTGTTCGAACTCGTCGTTTTCGACGAAGCGCATCTCCCTGCCCACCTTCTTCATGAGCTGCAGGACATCGCCCAACAGCTCTGTGTGGTTGTTGAAGGGCTGGAACACGGTACACTCCTTCGGTGTAGATGCAAGGAGCACCACAGCCTTAGCCGTCTGGTCGATAGGCGACATCTCCGTCAGTTCATCGTAGCTGTCGTAAGGACAGCAGCCCAGCACATAGAACACCTTGAGACGGCCCATAAAGCTGTTGCTGTTGAAGTTGGCCTGGAACTCACCATCGTAGCTACGCGGAGCGAGATTACCCACACGCATAACCTTGGCGCTCAGTCCGTGATGAGCAACGGCATCGAGCACCAAGCGCTCAGCCAGGAACTTAGAGTGGATGTAGCGGTTGTCCAGGAACTGGCCGAACCACAGCTTCCGCTCGTCGAGCGAGGGCACTGGACTACCATCGTGGTCAATCCATATCTCAGCCACAGAGGTCGTGGAGATATGCACCAGTCGGGCACCGGTCTTCAAGCAGAACTCCACACAGCGCTGTGCGCCGCCGATATTCACATCTTCGATGTCCGTTCCCTTTGAGTAATGCTTCACGTTGGCAGCACAGTTGAAGACGGTGTCGATACTGGCGACGAAATCGCCGGCCACAGTTGTGAAGTCCTGTGTCACGTCGCCATTCACCACGAAGAGGCGTTGGCCGAAAAGTTCCTTGTAGGAACGCTCGAAATAGTAGAACAGCAGGTTCTTCAGACGGTGCTCAGCTGACGGCTGGTCCTTGCCGCGCACGAGACACGTGATCGTTATGGCGTCGCTCTCTATGAGTTCACGCAACACGTGAATGCCCAGATAGCCGGTGGCACCCGTAAGGAGCACATGCCCCAGCTGCTGCCGCTCACCCTTGAGGAACGATTCCACATGGTTATGCTGCAAGATGGCATCGATGCCCGTATAGTCGAAGTTGCTCACCTCGACGTCGTTATCTTCGACAGGAGTTTCTCCGCTCACAAACTGTGCCAGCAATAGTGGCGTAGGATGGGTGAACACATCGCCGTAGGCCACATGGTAGCCAGCCTTGTCGGCCTCTATGATGACCTTGGTCACCATGAGCGAGGTGCCGCCCAATTCGAAGAAGTTGTCGGTGGCGCTCACTTTGTCTAACGACAGGACATCGCCAAAAATCTTGGCAAACAGGCGCTCCTGTTCGTTCTTCGGTTCCACATACTCGTGGTCGGCAGCCTGAACCACTGGAGCAGGCAGTGCCTTGCGGTTCACCTTCTGGTTCTGGTTCAACGGAATGCTGTCAATCTGCATGGTGGCCGCAGGAATCATGTAGGGCGGTTTCTGCTTGCCGATAAAGGCGTTCAGCTCCTTAATATCCACCTGCTGGTCGCTGACGATATAGGCCGCGATGAACTTGCCACCCGTTTCGTAATCGAAAGCTTGAACGGTAGCATCCTTAATGCCTGGGAACTCACGGATGACAGCCTCCACCTCTTTCAACTCAATGCGGAAACCACGAATCTTCACCTGACCGTCGCGACGGCCTACAAACTGGATATTGCCATCAGCCAGATAGCGCACGATGTCGCCAGTGCGATAGACACGGGAATAAGCCCCCCCTACGGCCCCCGAGGGAGCTTCATTAGTTTTACTTTGCAGGGCTATCGTGTCCCCCTCGGGGGACGAAGAGGGGGCTACAAATGGATTCTTAATGAATACTTCTGCCGTCTTCTCAGGACGGTTGAGGTAGCCTCGGCTTACCTGTGGGCCACTGACCCAAAGTTCGCCCACAGCCCCTACCGGCAGGCGGTTCAGCTGCTTATCGACAATGTACAGCCGGAAATTGTCAAGCGGTTTGCCAATGGGGGCATTCTGCTCGTACTCCTTCATGGCGTAGGTGGTAGTAAAGATGGTACACTCCGTCGGTCCGTAAGCATTATGGAGCTGATAAGCCGTAGGAGGCGTGAGTGGCAGCACCTTCTCGCCACCAACGGAGAGATGGAGCAGCGAATGGTTGTCGAAGTTCATCGCAAACTGACAGCCCACCTGTGTGGTCATGAACGAATGGGTAATGCCTTCACGTTCGAAGTAGTCGTTCAGGTCGGGCAGGTTCAGACGGATATCCTCGCCAATGATATAAACAGCAGCACCGCAAGTGAGGGCAGAGTACATATCCATCATACAGGCATCGAAGCCGTAGCTGGCATAGGCAGCCACTTTGCTCTCAGGCTTCAGGTTGTAGTAGCGATGGTACCAGTGGCAGAAGCACACAAGGTTGCCGTGTTCCAGCTGACAGCCCTTAGGCACGCCCGTAGAACCAGAGGTATAGAGCAGGATGAACAGGCTGCTGGGCGTGATCGGAGTTTTCGGAACAATCGGACTATTCTGAACATTCGGAAGGCTCGGAATATCCTTGATGAAGAGCACCTTGCCCTGATATTCGTCCACCAACGGACGCAGTTCTTCGTCGGCTATCAGCAGCTTGGCAGCGGCATCCTGCATCATGAAGTTCAGGCGCTCGGTAGGATAGGACGGGTCTAACGGCTGGTAGGCACAGCCTGCTTTCAATACGCCTAACGAGGCGAGAACCATCCATTCTGAACGGTTGATGAGCACGGAGACCACATCCTCCGCTCCGAGTCCCAAGGACTGGATATAACCCGCGATACGCTCCGACGTCTCGTCCACCTGCTTATAGGTAAGGCGCACGTCGTGATAGACCACGGCAATATTGTCAGGCACGCTTTCCACCTGCTTGCGGAACAGCGACACGACGGTCTGGGTGTTGTCGTAATCGACATCATTCTGGTTGAACGAGTCAAGTAAAGTGGTCTGACGGACATCGAGCAGAGAGACGCTCTTCAGCGGAGCATCAGGCTGGCTGATGAAAGCATTGGCAGCATTGCTGATGCTTTGCGCGAGGCTCTGCATCAATTCTTGGCTGTAACGTCCCTTATCGTATTGCAGGCAGATACTCGGCCTACCCTCCTCGTCGTTCATAATGAAGAAGGCGATGCGGAACTTGGGTGTGTCCGACTCGAACGTCTCGACGGGTACCGTCTGTCCCTTGTACGTATGGGCATCAAGGACGCCCATCTGATAGGCGAACATAATTTCTGCGCTGAGATCATAGTCGGCAGCGATGCGCGCAAACGGATAGGTCTCGTGGCTCAACGTCTCATCGAAATTCTTGCTCGTTTCATTCAGGAACTCCATCACGCTCTGTTCCTCAATCTGGGCACTCAGCGCCAGCGTGTTGACAAACATGCCCACGGTGTTGCTAATGCGCAAGTCGGAACGTCCGTTACTGATGGTAGTGATGCAGAGCTGCTCGCTATTGGTGAAGCGTGCCAGCGCGTAGAAGGTGGCGGCCAGCAGGTGGTGCGACGGAGAGATGTTATGCTGGCGGCAGAAGTTCTCTATGGCGCCGAAATCCAGCGGCGTGTATAGAGTTCCTACGGTTCCTTGTTCGATGGGGTTGGTCAGGTCGGGAGCCACTTCCGTCACGCCCTCCACCTTGCCCAGACGCTCCTGAAAGAAATCGCGGGCTGCCGCATACTCCTCACTGCTTTCCGCAGCTTTCTGCGCAACCACGAAGTCGGCATAGGTGAAGGTTTCGGGTTCAATCTCCTTGCCATTGAGCAGGTCAAACAGCTGTGAAAGGAGCACGTCGAACGAGCCGCCATCCACCACAAGGTGATGGATATCCATCATCAGATAGACCCACTGCTCGGTGGTGACAATCTCTATATGGTAGAGCGGTCCCTGACGCAAGTTAAATGGCTTGACAAACTCCCACTTATAACGGGGGAAGTCAGCCTCACTACACTCACTCTTGGTAATCTCGACAGTCTGTGCAGCATCGACAATTTGGATGATGTCAGCACCCGAACTGCCAAAATGCGCCTGCAGCAGCGGATGCGTCTTGACGAGCGTCTCCACGGACTTGGTAAGTAGCTGGACATCCACATTCTTGGGGAAGCGGGCAATCACCGGCGTGTTATATATGGTGGAATCGGGCTGCTTGATGGAATCCACATACACACCCATTTGTGCATAGGAAAGCGGAATGCTGCTCATATCGGCATGTGTCACCTCGGCAGCCTCCTGCTTGGCTTCGCTTCCACTCATCATCATCGTCAAGATTTCGTTCTCGATGCTTTGTATGCTACCCGTCTTGGCCAGCGCCTTCGCATTCAAGGTGACGCCAAAGCGCTTGTTGATTTGGATGGCCAGCTTAATGGCCATAATAGAAGTCAGGCCAACGTAGCCCAGCACCGTCGTGATACCGAAGTCCTTGGTATTGATGATTTGAGCAATGATCTCGTGGATTTCCTTCTCCAGCACATTCAGCGGAGCGGCCTGCTCCGTCTGTTGCTGTGACTCAGCAACAGACTGGACGGGCTTCGGCAGTGCCCGCTTGTTCACCTTCTGATTCTGATTGAGCGGGATGGCATCAATCTGCATGGTCACAGATGGCACCATGTAAGGCGGCTTCTGGTCGAGGATGAAGGCATTCAATGCCTCAATATCGACCTGCTCATCGCTCACAATATAGGCAGCAATGAACTTGCCGGCTCCCTCGCCTTCCATATCGAAGGCCTGGACGGTAGCATCCTTGATGCCGGGGAACTCACGGATGACGGCTTCCACCTCTTTCAACTCGATGCGGAAACCGCGAATCTTCACCTGACCATCACGACGGCCCACAAACTGAATGTCGCCGGATGGCAGATAGCGCACGATGTCGCCCGTGCGATAGACTCGGGAATAAGCCCCCCCTACGGCCCCCAAGGGGGCTTCATTAGTTTTACTTTGCAGGGCTATCGTGTCCCCCTCGGGGGACGAAGAGGTGGCCTCAAATGGATTCTGAATGAATACCTCAGCTGTCTTTTCAGGACGGTTGAGATAGCCTCGGCTCACCTGCGGGCCGCTAACCCACAGTTCACCAGCCGCACCCACAGGCAGACGATGTCCCTGCGGGTCAACGATATAAAGCCGCATATTGTCGAGCGGTTTACCGATGGGTATCTCCTTCATCTTCTTTTCCACCCTAAAGGTAGTAGTGAAGATGGTACACTCCGTGGGGCCATAGCCATTATAGAAATGATAGCCTTGAGGTGGAGTGAGGGCGGCGAGTTTCTCACCACCCGTCGAGAGGTGCAGCAGCGAGTGGTTGTCAATGCCTGTGGCAAACTGATAGCCCACCTGCGTCGTCATGAACGAGTGGGTGATGTTCTCACGCTCAAAGTAGTCGTTCAGGGCCACAAGGTCGAGGCGCAACTCTTCAGGCACGATATGAACGGTGGCACCACAGGTCAGGGCGGGATACATATCCATCATGCAGGCATCGAAGCCATAGGAGGCGTAGGCAGCCACCCGATGTTCGGGCGTCAAGGCATAATAGCGCTGATACCAGTGGCAGAAACACACGAGGTTGCCGTGAGTCAGCTGACAGCCCTTGGGCACGCCCGTCGAACCAGAGGTATAAAGCAGGATGAGAAGCGAGTTGGGAGTAATCGGAGTATTCGGAGTAATCGGAGTATTCTGAACACTCGGAAGATTCTGAATATCCTTTGTCAGTAGCACTTCACCCTGATACTCGTCAACAATATCTCTCAACTCTTCATCGGCAATCAGCAACTTGGCTCCGGCATCCTGCATCATGAAGTTCAGGCGCTCCTTCGGATAACTGGGATCCAGGGGCTGATAGGCGCTACCGGTCTTCAGCACACCGATGAAAGCGATGGCCATCCATTCTGAGCGGTTGATGAGAATGGAAACGACATCGGCAGTTGAATCATCCCTATTCGCTTTCAATTTTTCACTCACATAGCAGGCAATACGGTCGCTTATCTCATCCACCTGCGCATAGGTATAGCGCTTGTCCTTATAGACGACTGCAATATGATCAGGTGTGGCTTTCACCTGACTACGGAAGAGCGACACAATGGTTTGCGAGTCATCGTAAGGCACATCGTTCTGATTGAAAGTGTCAAGCAAGCCGATCTGAGCTTCTGTGGTGATACTGATGTCGCAGAGCAATGTCTGCGTCAGGAAGCCCTTCACAACGGCCTCATAACTCTCCATGAACTGACTGATCAGCTGCTCAGAATATTCACCGCCATTATATTCGGCTCTGAGACAATACTGATGATCGCTGACATACGCCTTCAGATAGAGGGGCACTCCCAACGTGTAGTTGCGGAGCTGAATGGTCTGCATGGGCTTTCCCATCAACTGAGTGTCGCCCAACATCTCTCCCCACCATGCAAACACAGAGTTGGTTTGCAGATTAAGGTCAGCCATCAGGTCAGTATAGGTATAGATGTCGTGTTCGCGACAGCCCATCAGTTGCTCCTGACTGACATTCAGGAACTCGGCTACGGAGGTCTCGTCGGTGAATTTGGCATAGACGGGCAACGTCTTCACCGTCATACCAGTGGTATGGAGGAGCCGTTGGTCGGTACGGCCGTTATAGACGGTAGTGAACAGCGATTCCTGCTCGTTGTTGTATTTCGCCAAGAGGTAGGCATACGCCGCTGTGAAGAGAGTGCTTTTCTTGATGCCAACCGTCTTACAGAAGGTTTCCACCTTGTCCTTGTCAATACCGAGAGGACGCGTAAGCGCTGCGTCGGTTTTCGTCTGCGAGGGGCTTTCGAGGTCTGGCAATAATGGCGAATAGCAGTCGCCACAATCGAAATGCTGGGCATACCACTGCTTACTTTCCTCGAAGGCAGGCGTCTTGCGCAACTCAGCTTCGGCAAGGGCCATTTCCTGCAACGTCATTTCCTCGGGAGCAAGCGTACTGCCGTTGTAGGCCGCCTCCACATCGTGAAGCACAATGTTTAGCGTTTCACCATCGCCGATGATATGATGCATATCGAAGAACCAATAGATATGTTCTGCATCACGCATCACAGCGATATGAAACAATCTGCCGCCATAGAGTTCGAAGGGCTCAATGAACCGTTGCTTCTCGGTCTCAAGGTCTTCAGGCTTTGAACCCTTAAACCCTTGAACCATTAAGCCATTGAATCCTTCCACCTCTTCCATATCGATGCGTTGGAAAGGCTCACCCTCATTATTCACTCCAATCCGTGTGAAGAAAGTGGGGTGATTCTTCAGCGTCGTCTCAATGGCGCGACACAAACGGTCGGCATCAAGACTGCCGTCAAGGACAAAAAGGAACGGGAGATTATAATAAATTTCATTCTCATGGCCAACGCATTCTGCATAGATGCCATATTGTGATTTTGATAATGGTGCTGTAGTAATCATAAAAAACAGGTTATTGGTATTTGCTTTATAATATAGGTAAAAAGAGTGGCTTAGAATTAAAACGGAGTGGCTTAGAATTTTGTCACGAACAGCGTGGGCGAGATAACCAGCGAGAACCATCCCCAACGGGCATTTTTGTCACCCATATTTTGCTTGAGGCGATCCATCGTATTCGTTCCATGCATCTGGGTATAGCTGGCCACCAAGAAAATATCGTCTGTGAAACGGTAGCTTGCCTCCAGTTCAACAGCATGCCCCAACGTCCTCTCTAAGTCGGTCAATTTGGTGGCAGTGGCAAGATAGTGATAAATGGCCCGACATTCGAGTTTGCGGGTCGGTCTGAAATAACCACCGACAAAGGTGTTTTGCAAACCTGGGGTAAAGCCGTCAAGATAGGCACTTTGGTAGAAATAGTCCAGAATGCCATAGAACTTGGTTCGCGAACCGTAAAGGGGGGTGAAGCCCTTGGATTCCACTTGCAGGATACGACCTAAAGTGCCAGGCTTCCTCACGACCATATACTCATCGCCACTCAGATAATCGTAGCCGCTAATAAACCCGTAACGGTCAGAGGGCATGACGGTGGCCTTAACACCTGCCATCCAGGCTGTAATGGGACTGGCGTTCATCTTTTCGTTGGCATTCGTGCCCGTCTGCCGATAATACGAGCCTTCGAGCGTGAGATGCTTCGGATGGAAATTCACATACCCACCGTAGATCTGCTGATAGACAGTACGCTCAGGGTTATTGTTGTAATCCTTGTTACCTTCTTGCACACCCGCTTGTTCGCCGATGTTCATGAAAAGCAATGAGGCACCCAACGGGAAACGGGGCACGTCGTAGTGATACCAGAAGGTCTGCATGGTCTTGTAGTATTGGGCACCGTCCACGTAATAGCTTCCGCCGAGCGTGTTAGAGGCATTCTGGTTGTAGGCAAACAAGGCATGAAACTTGTGGCCATACCCTTCATAGCCCAATCGCAACAAGTCATGGGATTTGGAGGCAGTTGCAAAATCGTTAGGACCGATGATACGCTCGTCATCGTAGGCCAGAGCCACGCGACCTACCTGGGCGAAGAGACCACAGTCGGCTTTCATCTTCACCCAACCCTCATAAAGGTTGAGCGTCTGATTGTTCTTCATACCCCATATCGCTTTGTTCTGCAAGACAGCATGGGCTTCCAAGCCTGGACGCTGGAAATTGACGGTGATGCGTGTGCGACCCAACAGGAAATTAGACCGGTCTTCTATGTTGTCACCACCAGACGAACTCGGCGGCAGTCCGCCACCTCGCGTCTCACCATGCGTCATGAAGTTCACCCCCAGTCTCAATTGATTGGGTAGTGAGTCTGTCTGCGCCCAACTGCTCATAGAAGCCAGCAGCAGGAAAAGGCCGATTGTTTTTCCTTTCATAAGATGTTATTCAAACTCAAAGATGCTGATGAAACCCGTCAGTTTGAAAACGTTCTTAATGTCATCGTTCACACCTTTCAGCACGACACGGCTACCGGCGGCTTTAGAGCCCTTCAGGATGCTGAGCAGGATGCGTAGGCCGCTGGAGGCGATATATTCCAGTTTGGTGCAGTCGATAATGACATCCTTTCCGTTGCTGGTGTAGAGCGGCTTCAGTACTTCTTCAACCTCCACAGCTGCAGCGGTATCCATTTCTCCTTCTAACGTGGCTACATACTTGCCATCAATTACTTCAATTTTTGCTTCCATAATTCATTTATAGTTATTAAATTTTATTGTTACTAGTGTTTAAGTTAGTGCAAAATTACAAAAAATAGTTCGTTTCTACAAAAGTTCTGGCATTTTTTTACTTTTTTTGATGCAATCGTTCTCACATAGGCTCAACCGTACAGTACAAAATATTTCAAAAAAGATTTGGCGGTATCCACTAAAATCACTAACTTTGCACACAACATTAATAACTACTAATGAACTGACGAAAAATGAAACATCTCTTTTTAAGCCTGTTTGCCCTGCTGCTGCCGTGGACAGCGACGGCTCAGGAAAGCACGAACAACGTGGTCGCCGAGGAAGGCGCATGGTGCTGGTTTGCCGACCCGCGCGCCCTGCACTATGAGAATGAAGCTGGCACCATCAACGCCACCTATCTGGGCTATATCGACATTCACGGCAACGTGAAGGCCACGCAGTACGACTGGGTGAAGAAGCGCAAGACCGACGTGCTGATACGCAGCTATTTCCAGCCCGACGACCACAACAACCCCACCTTCATCGTGCTGCCCGACGAGCGAGTGATGATCTTCTACACCCGCCACACCGACGAGGCCTGCATCTGGTATCGCGTGTCGCAGAAGCCGGGCGACATCACCGCCTTGGGCGAAGAGAAGCGGCTGGTCACCGCCAACAACACCACCTACCCTTCCCCATTCATCCTGAGCGACGACCCGCAGCATATCTACCTCTGCTGGCGAGGCATCAACTGGCATCCGACGATAGCCCGTCTCACCCTGCCCGATGCCAACGACGACTGCCAGTTCGACTTCGGGCCGAAGCAGATCGTGCAATCGACAGGTGCCCGCCCCTACGCCAAGTACCAGTCGAACGGCAAGGACAAAATCTATGTGAGCTACACCACGGGCCATCCTGACAACGAGCAGCCCGACTGGCTCTACTTCAACGTGATAGATATTAATAAAGGTGAGGGGCCCATTCTGCGCGACCTCAACGGCAAGCAGCTCTCCATCATCAACAATGGGGTGTTCAACGTGAGCAAGACGGATACGTATGCCAGCAACTACGCCGCTACCATCGTGGACAAGACGGCAGGCATACGCAACTGGGTGTGGCAGATCGTACTGGACAAGGACGAGCGCCCCGTCATTGCCTACCCGCACATTGACGATGCCAAGACCACCCACGTCTATTGGTATGCGCGCTGGAACGGCACGAAATGGAAGACAACGAAGGTGGCCAGCGCAGGCCACGCATTCCACCAGAACTGGAACCAGACGGAACGCTGCTACAGCGGCGGCATGAGTCTCGACCCGGACAACATCAACGACATGTATCTCTCCATCCCCACGAAGGACGGACAGTTTAACAAGGATGGGGTCTATGAGATATGGCGCTACACCATCGATGACGACGGCCAAGTGGCAGGCTCGGAACAGATTACCAAGGACTCGCCCAAGAACAACGCCCGTCCCTTCGTGATTCCCGGCTCGAAGAACTCACCCATGCGCGTGGGCTGGATGCAGGGCGACTATTACTATTGGATGGTGAACAAGAACTATCCCATGGGCTATCCCACCGCTCTCCACTGCGACTACGCGTGGGAAGAAGAGCTGACCAAGTATCAGGGCGACAAATACCCCACCTGTTACTGCTTCTGGCCGAACGGCACGCTGACCTTGGGCTACGAGATGAATGCCGAGAAATATGAAGGCGTGCTGTTTACCATTGGCAACGACATCCTCCACCCCGACCTCGTCTATCGCATCAATGCCGAGGATCAGCGGCCGGAGATTGTTTTCAAGGGAAAGACCTATAAGAGCCAGAACCGACTGCTCACCAGCGACGACTGGGCTAACGCCAGCACGGGTACCAACGGCGACAACCACCCCACGAAGCTCACCACATGGATATTCAGCATGACCTACGACGGCAAGACGCTGACCACCTACCGCAACGGATTCGTTGATCAGGTCATTGAGATAGAAGGCTGGAACGGCGGCGATGTCGATGAATGGACACAATTCACAGAAGAGGGCACCATGATACAGAACAACCACAACTGCCTGTATATCAGCACCGACTACGTGTGCCACTCGCCCTACACGCTCCAACAGCAGATGGACGATGTGAAGAAAGAGATGCAGCGAAAGCGCAACATGAGTCTGCCCAAGGAACTGAAGAACGGCAACTTTGAAGACACCTACGCGCCGATGGAGAACAGCGGCGTGACCAGCGACCGCGCCATCTACGTGCCCGAAGGATGGACGGTGGATTACAGCAGCCGCAACGAGAACGACCTGACAGCCCTGAAGACGGGCGACCTCTACTACGACCGCTTCTTCGCCCCGCTGGCCAAGCCTGCGGCTGGAGGCCAGCAGACCTACTGGCTGCGACAGAACTGGGGCACCTCGACCATCGCTCTCTGTCAGGAGCTGCTCTTGCCCAAAGGGAAATATACGCTCAGCACCGACGTATGGAAGAGCGGGCTGGGCGGCGATGCCTACCTGCAGGCCGTCACGCAGGACGGTGCCACCACACAGGCGCCTATGGTAGAGAACAAGGAGGCATGGCAGCAGATGACGCTCACGTTCGAGAGCGACGGGAGCGCCTCGACCACCATCCGTCTGGTGGCGATGCACAACAACAACGGCACGGAGAAGATCATCGGGTTCGATAATGTGGTGCTGACCCTGATAGAGGGTGGCGACACTGAGCCAGCGTTGAAACGCTCGAGCATGGAGGTGATCAACGAGATGGCCCCCGGATGGAACCTCGGCAACACGCTCGAGGGCGTGGCCACCTGGGCAGGCGTGGATTTCCTGAACAATAAAGGCGGACTGGACGCAGAGACTGCCTGGCAGGGCACCAAGACCACGCAGGCCCTGATCGACTACGTGAAGAGCCTCGGCTTCAAGAGCGTGCGCATCCCCTGTGCCTGGGCCTTCGGACATATCAGCAACGCCGAGACCTACGAGATTGACAGCAAATGGATGGCGCGTGTCAAGGCGGTGGTGGACTACTGCATCAACGACAGCCTCTACGTGGTGCTCAACGACCACTGGGACGGCGGCTGGCTGGAGAATCACATCAAGGATAGCGACGCTGCCTCCATCGAGAAGAACAAGGAGGTGCTGACAGCCTTGTGGACACAGATTGCCAACACGTTCAAGGACTACGACGAACACCTGCTCTTTGCCGGACTGAACGAGCCGAACGCGGAGGATCAGGCGGCTACAGACAATCTGATCCAGTACAACCAGGCCTTCGTGGATGCCGTGCGCGCCACAGGCGGCAACAATGCCAGTCGCGTGCTGGTGGTGCAGGGACCTTCAACCAATATCGAGCACGCCTGTAACTTCATGGCAGGGAAGATGCCGACAGACATCATCGAGGACAGACTGGCCATAGAAGTACACTACTACAACCCGTGGCAGTTTTGGGGTATGGAGAACGATGAGTCGTGGGGCAAGGTCTTTTACTATTGGGGCAAGGGCAACCACTATAGCCCCTCCACCCACAATGCCACCTGGGGCGAGGAGGCCGACATGAAAGCACAGCTTCAGCTGATGAAGACGAACTTCGTGGACAAAGGCTACCCAGTAGTGATTGGCGAGTTCGGCGCCAACTGGCGCGACCTGTCGTCGCTGACGGGTGAGAGTCAGGAGAAGCACAACGCCAGCATCAAGGCCCACTATCGCGAAATGCACCGCCTGTGCAAGGAACTGGGGGGAATGGTGCCGATGACTTGGGACACGAACTATTGCCAGCAGGACGGAACAAAAGGCAGCATGACGCTCATCGACCGTAAGAACCTGACGGTGTTCGGCACCTATGCGATGGAGGGCATTAACGAGATCTATCCCTCACAGTCAGCATCGGCCATTAGGGACATCGTGCAACCCAGCAGCGAACAGTCACAGGCCGTCTATCGGCTGGACGGACGTAAAGTGAACGGTGAGCCTCTTTCCCCCGGGTTCTATATCCGTCAGGGGAAAAAGTTCGTGAAAATATAAAGGCGGGTCATCCCGCCTTTATTATGTAGTCCTACTTTTCCCCAACACCCATCACCCAACACCCAACACCCATCATTTATAGCTGATAGGAAAGGTTGACCAGCAGCGAGGAGGCGCTGACGTGATATTTGGCATAGGCAACGTGGAGCTTCAGACGCTCGAGCAGGATACCGCCACCCAACGAGAGACCAGCTCCGTGGGCACTACTTCCTTCGCCATCTGTGGCGATTTTCATCTCAGAGGCACGCAGGGGATTGTAGCCTGCGGCCAAATAGAACTGCTGGCCTAAAAAGAGGTCTGCACCCAGAACGAGGTGCTTACCGATGCCATACTCCCAGTCGTTGAGACGCACCAACGTGGCAGAGAAGCGCAGAGGAGATCCAACCAAGCGCTTGCTAACGCCCAACTGAAGATCGAGGGGCAGACGCTCGAAGTCATCCTCATAGGCGGTGAGCTGTCCACCTAAGTTACGAGCCACAGCCGAAAGGCTCCATTCGTGCTCATCGTCGTAGTAGTTCAGGCCGAGGTCGATAGCGGCGCCCAACGAGTTGTACTGCCCGATATAGGAAGCCACCAGTTTTGCAGTGATGCCACCGGAGAGGTGGTCGGCCAGTCCATAGGAGAGCGTGCCGCCAAGGGCGATGTCACGAGCGCCAAAGGTCCCCGTCTGCTCACCGCTCTCATTGGTCTCCTTCATCTCGCCATAGTCGAGATAACGGCCGCAGACACCCCACGTGCCCCTTTCGCCAAAGGCGCGCACAAAGGAGGCGCTGGCTGTGGTTGTGCCCTTCATATAGGTCATCATGTTGAGATTGAGCGTGCGGTCGGAGGCAAACTGCATGAGAGCGGGATTATGGAAGAGAAGCGTAGCGTCATCGTCGGTTAGCGTGATATTATCGCCACCCAAGGCAGCCACATGGGCACTCACGGGAAGGCGCAGGAAATTAAATGCCGTCTGACTCTCCTGACCCATAGTCACGAGGGCAGAAAGCACCAGCAGAAGGGTAAAAACACTACGTTTCATCTAAAATATACTAAAAATCCACGCAAAGGTAGAAAATAATTCTCAATTGACAAGCGGCAATTCGCAGTAAATTTGTATTTTTGCAAACTGTACGCTATTAATAACGCAAAAAAGCGGGTTTTATTATGGAAGTGAAGAAGAGTTCGAAAGCCGACTTGGAGAGCGGACGCTCACAGCGGTTCCTGCTGGGACTGGTGGTGGCGCTGGCCTGCCTGTTCGTGGCGTTCGAATATACGATTGACCCAGATGACCCGCTCGACGACCCAGGACTGATGGAACAGCTGAGCCACGAAGAGGAGTTGCCACCGCTGTTGCGACCGGAAAACGAACTGGCGCTAGCGCCCAAGGCAGAACCTGCACCCACGCTGAAACTGAAAATCGTGGAGGACCAGGAAGAGGCACAGCAGGAAGAGGAGGAGCCGCAACCGCTGCCCGACGAAGCCGTGGAGGGCGACAGCAGCGATGACGAGTTGCCCGATGCCGATGCTGATGAAAAGGGAGGCGACGAGGTGATGAGCATCCAGGTGGTGCAAGACCTACCGCAGTTTCCTGGTGGACCACTGGAGTTCATCAAGTGGCTGACACGCAACCTGAAATATCCGCCACAGGCGCAGGAGCGCAAACAGCAAGGCAAGGTACTGGTGGAGTTTATCGTGAACAAAGACGGTTCGGTAACCAATGTCAAAGTGGTGAAGTCACTCACGCCCCTCTGCGATCGCGAGACCCTTCGGGTGATGCAGATGATGCCCCGCTGGACGGCTGGCGTGATGGACGGCAAACCCTGTCGCACGAAGGTGTGCATACCCATTGTGTTCAAACTATAGACAACCGCAGATCAAACAGATAACACAGTTTTTCTATTATGTATCATTCAGACGAAATTCTAAAAAAAGTGAACGAGGCACTCGCTGCCCTCCCCTACAACCGCAAACCGGCCTCGCTCTATGAGCCCATCAGCTACGTGCTCTCACTGGGCGGCAAACGCATACGCCCCGTGCTGATGCTCTTAGGCTACAACCTCTACAAAGAGCAGCCCGAAGACATCATGATGCAGGCATTGGCCCTGGAGACCTATCACAACTACACCCTGCTGCACGACGACCTGATGGACAAGGCCGACCTGAGACGCGGACACCAGACCGTACACCGCAAGTGGGACGACAACAAGGCCATCCTCTCAGGTGACTCGATGCTGGTGCTGGCCTATGAGCGAATGGCCCAGTGCGATGCCCGTCATCTGCCAGAAGTGCTCCACCTCTTCACAGAGACGGCGCTGGAGATAGGCGAAGGACAGGAATATGACATGAGCTTCGAGACGCGCAACGACGTGACGGAAGACGAGTATATCGAGATGATACGCCTGAAGACTAGTGTACTGCTGGCCTGCGCCCTGAAGATCGGTGCCATCCTGGCCGATGCGCCCAAGGAGGATCAGGAGAACCTCTACAAGTTTGGCGAACAGATCGGTCTGGCCTTCCAGCTGCAAGACGACCTGCTCGATGTCTATGGTGACGAGAAGGTGTTTGGCAAGGCCATCGGCGGCGACATCACCTCGAACAAGAAAACCTACATGCTCATCAACGCGGTGAACCGCGCCAACACTGAGCAGCGCCAGGAACTGATGCAATGGATTGAAGCAAAAGAGTTCGACCGTAAGGAGAAGATTGCGGCTGTGACCCGTCTCTACGATGAGATTGGCATCCGCCAGCTCTGTGAAGCCAAGATTAACTACTACTTCGAAGAGGGCAAGAAATATCTCGATAAGGTGAGCGTCAGCGAGGAGTGCAAGCAGCAACTGAGGGCCTACACCAACGAGATGATGCATAGGGAATTCTGAATTATGATTAGGTTCGTAGATACGCACACGCATATTGACGGGGAGGAGTTTGCAGAAGACCGCGAGGCGGTGATAGCACGGGCGCAGGAGGCGGGCGTCAGCAAGATGTTCGTGCCTGCCATCGACCTGCCTTCGTCACAACGCATTCTCCGTCTCTGCGAGCATTATCCCAAAGTGCTCTATCCTATGGTCGGCCTACACCCAGAAGAGGTGCGAGCCGACTATCAGGAGGTGCTGGCAGAACTACACGCCCTTCTTCCCGTTACTCAAAATGGCTCTCAGGATGACTCTCAGCAGGGGACGGAGAATAGTCTTTCTCTCCTTGCCATCGGCGAAGTGGGACTGGACTATTACTGGAGTCGCGAATTTGAGCGCGAGCAACTGGAGGCTTTTGAAACACAGGTACAATGGTCTGTCGAGACGCGTCTGCCCCTGATGATTCATTGTCGAAAGGCACAGAACGAACTAGTACACATAATAAAGAGGTACGAGCGCGAACTGCCCGGTGGTGTGTTCCACTGCTTCACGGGCAATGAGCATGAGGCCGAGGAACTATTGCAGTTCGACCGTTTTGTGCTGGGCATCGGCGGTGTCTCCACGTTCAAGAAGAGCCACCTGCCTGAGGTATTGCCCGCTGTCGTGCCCCTCGACCGTCTCGTGCTGGAGACCGACTCACCTTATATGGCACCCGTGCCCCATCGCGGACAGCGCAACGAGCCGGCCTTCGTCAAGGAAGTGCTACTGAAACTGGCCGAAAGCTATGGTGTCACTCCGGAGGTCATCGCCGAGCAGACCAACCGTAACGTGGAACGGGTGTTCGGTGTGAAACTATAAAGATTATTAAATTCTCCGTTCCCCATTCTCCTTTTTCAATTAAAAGTATTACCTTTGCACCCGCTTTACAGCAAGGAGAGATGCTCGAGTGGCTGAAGAGGCACGCCTGGAAAGCGTGTGACCGGCAAAACCGGTTCGCGAGTTCGAATCTCGCTCTCTCCGCAGGAAGAAGCGAGTTCAGAGCTCGCAAGGCGAAAGCTTCGAGCAAATCTCGCTCTCTCCGCAGGAAGAAGCGAGTTCAGAGCTCGCAAGGCGAAAGCTTCGAGCAAATCTCGCTCTCTCCGCTTTTTTATATGACGTTCATCCGCAGGATGGACGTTTTCATTTTATAGACAAAGTATGACGAAGAAAACTTTAGCATGGATTGCAGCCGCCGCGCTGATGGCGGCCTGCAACGGAAAGACTACCAATGACAACAGCGAGGCGGCCAATGACGGAACGTCCTCGACCGCAGTAGCCACCACCAGCGATGGCAAGAGTCAGAAGATGCGACTCGATTCAGCCTATTACCATAAGGAGGAGGGTATCGTAAAATGCATTCTCATGGCCAACCTGCCTGCCGAACGCATGAACCAGCCCGTGGGCGAATGGCTCGACGAGGTATTGGGCGGTCTCTATCCTGCCGACCCCACTGACATTCAGGGCATTGTCGATTTCTACGGACAGGCCATGTATGACTCGCTGAAAACGATGGAGGCCGACGTAAAAGCCAACGAGATTCCCTGTACAGAACTGGCCTATGAGATGCGCATGAATCACGAATACGAGACGGAGCAATTCGTGACCTACACACTAACCATCTATACCTACTATGGCGGTGCTCATCCCTCATGGATCTCGCAGGGCGCCACCTTCCGCAAGAAGGATGGCCGACGCATCGGCTGGGACTTTATTGCTAGCACCTACAGCTATCCCTTCGAGCAGCGCGTGAAGAAAGGCCTGATGGAGTATTTCGAAGTGAAGACTGACGAAGAACTGAACGAACATTTGCAGGTGAACACCATCTACAGCATACCACTGCCCGTGACACCTCCCTATTTCACAGAGAAGGGAGTGGCCGTGACCTACCAGCAATACGAAATCGCCGCCTACGCGATGGGTCTGCCCAGCATGGTCATCGGCTACGACGAACTGAAGCCGTGGATGACAGGCTGGGCAAAACGACTGTTGAAATGAGGCATCAGGAGTTTTGAACGAAAACAAAACATAGGAAAGTGACGAATAACGAAAGAAAGGGTGCAAACGTTTGCACCCTTTCTTCATGCATTTAACGAAGAAACAGAATAGAAGTATCAGAAACAAACCGTATCTTTGCCAATGAAAAAAAATAAAACGGTTATGAAACTACTCTTCAACCTCAGTTACAGAACGACCTTCGGAGAACAGCTTATGCTGAATGTGCTGACAGACAGTCAGCGGGAGGAACATCACCCCATGCAAGCGCTGGATGGTGAGCATTGGTTCGTTGAACTGAATAAGACATTGAAGACAGGAACCTGCCTCAACTATTACTATAGTGTATGCCGCGGTGACGAAGTAAAACGGAAAGAGTGGCAGGTGGTGCCACACCGTCTGGAGATAGCAGCTACGCGAGGCACACGCTACAAGGTGTATGACCACTGGCTCGACACGCCCACGGATGCCTACCGCTATTCGTCAGCTTTGACCGACTGCGTGTTGGCACGCCAGCGCCAGCTGAGCACCCCCAGTGAGTTCGCCCGTACCATTCGCATCAAAGTGCGCGCACCACAGTTGGGGCGCAACGAGCGACTGCTCATCGTGGGCGCCCCAGAATATTTAGGTGGCTGGGACTTCCGCCGTGCATTGCCCATGACGGAACATCAGTACAACGAGTGGGTGGTGAGTCTCGATGCCGACCACCTGCCAGGCTTCTTCGAGTTCAAGTTCGTTTATTTCGACAGCGACGGCGATCTCTACTGGGAGAACGGCGAGAACCGCAATATCAACCTGCCGGAGATGCACGAGGGCGACGTAATCGTTTATGAATTGTCACAGCCCAGTCTGCACGCTTTCCCGTGGAAAGGTGCCGGCACCGTTATCCCCGTGTTCTCCCTGCGCAGCGAAGGCAGTTTCGGCGTGGGCGACTTTGGTGACTTAGTGAAGATGATTGACTGGTGCGCTAAGACACACCAACGCATCTTGCAGGTGCTCCCCATCAACGATACGAACATGACAGGCACCTGGCAGGACTCCTACCCCTACAACAGCATCAGCATCTATGCCCTGCATCCGCAATATATCGATCTGCGACAGCTGCCGCCCATCAAGGACGAAGCCAAGCGCGCTGCCTTTGAGCAGCTGCGACAAGAGCTCAACGCACTGCCTCAGATAGACTATGAGCGCATGTTCAGCGCCAAGATGGACTACCTGCACGAAATCTTCGCCCAAGAAATCGCCAAGACCAAGCGACAGAAGAGCTACATGACTTTCGCGGAGCAGAATCAGGAGTGGCTCGTACCATACGCACGTTTCTGCTACTACCGCGACCTCTACGGCACCGCCACTTTCTCAGAATGGCCAAAGCGACTGCCCAAGCCCGACATGAAGGTCATCGACTTCTGGTGCTTCGTGCAGTATCACCTCGACAAGCAGATGCATGCCGCTCACGAACATGCCAGAAAGCAGCGTGTCATCCTGAAAGGCGACATCCCCATCGGCATTTCACGCGACGGTGTCGAAGCATGGGTAGAACCGAAATACTTCAATCTCAACGGACAGACAGGTGCCCCACCCGATGCCTTTGCTGAGGACGGACAAAACTGGGGATTCCCCACCTACAACTGGGACACGATGCTCGAGGACGGCTGTCAGTGGTGGGTACGCCGTTTCCGTAAGATGGCCGAATATTTCGATGCCGACCGCATTGACCACCTGCTCGGTTTCTTCCGTATCTGGGAGATTCCCATGCCCCACAAGAGCGGACTCTTAGGACAGTTCCAGCCCTCTTTGGGCTTGACACAGGCTGAGATTGAAGCCTACGGACTGCCCTTCCGCGTGGAATACTACCTTGAGGATCACAAGCGCAAGAACATCTGGCATCCGCGTATCAACGCTACCAGAATGGAACTGTTCCAGACCTTGTCGCAAGACGAGCAATGGCGTTTTTGGAACCTCTATAATGACTACTTCTATCGTCGCAATAACCAGTTCTGGTATCAGGAGGCGATGAAGAAACTGCCGTTGCTGACACAGGCCACCCGCATGCTCTGCTGCGGTGAAGATCTCGGCATGGTGCCTGACTGCGTGCCCGGAGTCATGAATGAGCTTTGTATTCTCTCGCTCGAAATCCAGTCAATGCCGAAGGAACCTGGCATACGCTTCGGTAAGCTATCACACAATCCCTATCGTTCCGTATGCACTATCTCTACCCACGATATGGCCACACTACGCCAATGGTGGGACGAAGACGAGGAACGCACACAGGACTACTATGTGTCACGACTGCGTCGCGACGGCACAGCGCCCCACCCGCTGCCAGGCTGGCTGGCCAAGGACATTGTGAGCCGTCATCTCACCTCGCCCTCGATGCTCTGTCTGCTGTCGTTACAGGACTGGCTCTCCATCAACGAGAAGCTGCGCCTGCCTGACGTAAATGCTGAGCGTATCAATATCCCTGTCAATCCCCGTCACTATTGGCGCTACCGCATGCACCTCAACATAGAGCAGTTGCTGGAGGCCGACAGTTTCAACGAGGACATCAAGGAACTCATCGTCAACAGCGGACGAAAATAAGAAAGCGCCATGCAGTCATCTTGGCGAAGCATGCAAAAGTAGAAAAAATTATACTACACACGATATAAATATATTTATACACACTAGATCCAACCGTTCTTACTGAAAATACTACGAAAAGAAAAACACAACTGTCACTCCGCAACATCCCAATGATGCTTGCGGAGTTTATTTTCTTATACACCTTCATTTCCTCAAAGAAGCCCCTTCTCCGTTACAATCTATTGGAAAGAGGAAGAATTTTATGCAAACGATTGCAATCAAAAACTCATTTATAATGAGGTAAAAGGTTTGCAACTTTTTTGCAGAATCCCTATCTTTGTCACGCATAAAGCTTAAAAAGCCAATAAAAATCGAAGGCCTAAAGCCATTTATCACCAAAGGCCCAAGACCCATCAAAAATCAAAAAGGCAAGAGCACAAACATGGGAAGCCTGAAAAAGCGAGCATATCAGTCGCTTTCGACCCGCATCAGTGTCAGAGTCGTGGCGTATGCAACCGGTCTATTACTGGTTGCTTTGTCCGTGGTGCTATACATTTCCCGACAAGAAGCGAAGAAAGGAGCCATCGAAGAGGCGACAATGGTGCTCGACGGCACGTTGCTACACATCGACAACACACTTCATCAGGTAGAGACGGGCACCTACAACATGCACTGGAACGTGGAGCACCATCTGGACGATCCCGACATCATGGTGACCTACTGCGAACGTCTGATGCAAGCCAACCCCTCCATGATCAGCTGTGCTGTGGCTTTTGAGCCTGGTTTCTATCCCCAGAAAGACAGTCTCTTCATCGTCTATGCCTATCGCCCGAACGGGACGGAGGACGACAGCATCGCCATCGAATTCAAATACGGCCACACCCCCTACACGGTTCAGGAATGGTATGCCCGCCCCAAGAAACTGGACAAGCCCTGCTGGATAGAACCTGACGCCAACGAAAAGACCAAAATCGACGACATCATCACCTTCAGTCTCCCATTGCATGACAAAACTGGCAAGTTTGTAGGCATCCTCGGTACCGACATCGATACTGACTGGCTCTCGAAGACGATTTTGTCAGTTAAGCCCTACCCCCGTTCCTACTGTGCACTATTGAGTAAGAACGGCAAATACGTCATCCATCCTGACACCACCCGGCTGTTCCATCAGACCGTCTTCGAGCAAGGCGAGAAACAGCGTGATCCCTCTGTGTCGCAGGTCATCAAGAAAATGATGAACGGTGAAGAGGGCTATATGGACATTGAAATGGACGGCAAGGAGTTTGTCGTGTTCTATAAGCCACATGAGAGAGCTGGATGGAGTGCAGCCGTCGTCTGTCCAAAGGATGAACTCTTAGATGACTATGACCGTATGTGGTTCTACATGCTGATCATCACAGGCATCGGACTGACCCTGGTGTTTGTGCTCTGCATCCTGACCGTCAAGCATCAACTGCATCCGCTTCAGGAACTGGGAGCAACGGTACAAGACATGGCCGAAGGTCATTTCAACACTCCCTTGCCAGAAAGCAAGCGGTGCGACGAGATAGGCCACCTGCAGAACAGCTTCCAGAAAATGCAGCAATCGCTGGCCGCCTACATCAAGCAGGCCGACGAGCTGTCGGCATCGCTCAAGGAGCGTAATGAGAACCTGAGCAAGACCTATCAGCAGATCATGAAGGCCGATCGCATCAAGACCGACTTCCTGCACAACGTGACAGACCAGATAGCATCTCCCATGGAGCGCATCAAGAAGAATGCCGACTACCTGAGAGAAAACTACCGTGCGATGAGCAAGGCAGAAGTAGAGAAAATCGTCAACGCCATACGCGATGACTCGGACATCATCACCACGCACCTCAACAGACTGCTTGAGGTGGCGCTGCGCTCCGAGGATCCGACGGCCATCATTCCTAACGACCTCATAGAGACCACAGCATGAAGAGTATCATTGACACCATCAGACAGTCACTCTCGCTGAAGCTTAGTATCAAGCTTCTGCTCTTCGTCATGACCGTCTTCGTCGTGTCGTTAGGATTCCAGTTCTATTATTCCCGCAGCATCTTGCAGCAAGACGTAAAGAAACGCGCCTTCTACACGCTGCACAACACATCGCTAAGCGTCACTCGTCTGCTGAACGAGGTCGAGACGGCTACCCACAACGCCGAATGGCTGGTGCTCAGCCACATAAAGCCCGACTCTCTGCTGACCTACTCACGCCGCATCACGGAGCAGAATCCCAACGTCAACAGCTGTTCCATCTCCTTAGAGCCCGACATCTTCCCTCAATACGGCCGACATTTCTCAGCCTACAGCGTGCGCTTCGGTGACAGCATTGTCACCATGAGAGAGGCAGCATACGATTATTTCGGGAAAGTATGGTACAGAAAGCCAAGAAATCTGGGGAAGCCTTGCTGGATAGACCCGTTCTACGATACAGGCGAGGGAGGGCTCACGGCCACCGACATGATTGCTTCCTACTGCGTAGCTCTCTACAATGCACAAAAGGAGTTCATAGGCGTACTGTCGAGCGACATCTCACTGCCTAAACTCTCCAAAACGATTTGCGAGCAAAAGCCCTACCCCCATTCCTATTTCTTCATGCTTGGAGAAAGCGGCTACTTCTTTGTGCATCCAGACACGTCATTGCTGGCCAAACGCACCATCTTCAACAGCGTTAATCCTGAAAAGCACAAAGACGTGATAGCCCTGGGACACGAGATGATGCAAAGAGAAACAGGTGTGATGGAGGTGAACATAGACAATCAGGACTGCCTCGTTTTCTACCAGCCACAGCCCAACACAAGCTGGAGCCTGGCATTGGTTTGTCCGAAGGATGACATCTTTGGTGATTATTACACCTTCTACCACATCGGCATGATGGTCATCGCCATCGGTCTGGCCTTCCTATTACTCCTATGCCGCCGCGCTGTCAACAACCATATTGAACCGCTGAACGCACTGTCAAAGATGGCGCGCAGCATCTCAGAAGGTCATTTCGACATCAACGTGCCGTCATGCAGCAACAACGACGACGTCGGACAACTGCAGAACAGCTTTGCTAAGATGCAGCATTCCATCCTCACCCACATCAACAACATCCGTGAGACCAACGCCCAAACAGAAAAGAGCATTGAGAAACTGACAAAAGCACAGCTTCTTGCAGAGCAGAGCCAAAAGAAAAAGGCCGCGTTCGTTCAGAACATGACTCATCAGATCCGCACCCCGCTCAACATCATCCTCGGCTTCTCGCAGGTCATGCTCGATAACTACCATGAGATACCCTCAGAGGAACTGGGCAGCCTCAACGATATGATTGACCATAACACCGTGGTGATCAACCGCATGATTCTCATGCTCATCGATGCAGCCCAGCTGGATAAAGACGGCTCCTTTACGCTCGACGACATCGTCTCTTGCAATGGTGTGGCCTATGATGCCATCAAAAGCGTGTGCCACGTCTATCCCGATATCGACCTGACGCTGGAGAGTTCACTGCCCGACAGCATCACCACCCGCACCAACTATCTTTACTTGCTGCGCAGCATTCGCGAACTACTCTACAATTCAGCCAAATATGCAAGCGGAAAGAAGGCAACAGTCAAGGTGGAGTCATCAGCCACCAAGATCTATTACACCATCGAGGATATTGGCGAAGGCATCTCTGAGGATGGCCTTGATAGCATGTTCGACATCTTTGTCAAGGTCGATGATTTCACGGAAGGTCTTGGCTTGGGTCTGCCCCTCACCAAGCAACATATCAAGAAACTGGGTGGCGACCTGGTATTTGACACCAGTTACAAAAAGGGATGCCGATTCATCATCGACATCCCCAGAATTGACTGAAAAAGGGACTTAGCGTCCAAAGGCTCTTGTTAAAATTTCTGCCATCTCCATTGAGTGGCGTTTAGTATTCACTTTCTCCGTAGAGAAACCTTTAATATTCCACTATCTCCGTAGAGTAGCGTATGTCCATTGTGGGGCTGTAGGTGTTCAGCAACGTCACAGTGATGGTACCCTTGTCCGTCTGGAACACAGCCTCTTTATGCAAATCAGCACGATGCTTCATGAAAGGCATGCGACCCTGCAAGTCGTTCACGCTATCACGCATGTGCTGCCACAATTCGCTGGTCGAATCGTTATAAGTGGCAGTATAGCTCTCAACGATGTCGTGAATGGTATCATTGTTATAGTAAATGCCCAAACGATAGTTCACCTCATTACTATATAAGACATACGAGGCTCCGCTGTCGGTGAGATTAGAGTCGAGCATGAATCCGCGGTCGATAAACGAGTCACACATGGCCTTTGCCGACATGTTCATCGGTAATCCACGATAATCCAGATAGCCGCGCTCACCGCTACAAGCAAAGAGAGCCACTACTGCACCGATAGCTACAAGTATTTTTTTCATAACTTTCTCCTTAAATTTATATTGTAAAATATGTAATATATACAGTTGGGTTCCGTTTTCGACTGCAAAAGTACGATTCTTTTTCAATATAGCCAAATCATTAAGTATAATTAACGGAAACAAAAAAAGCCCCGTTTCACAACGCGACTTTTTCTGATAGTTAAAAACTAAATTAATCAACCATAAACCTTAACCATTAAAAATCTTTTTGTTGCTGCAAAGGTAATGACTTTTTTCGAAACAGAGGTCGAAGATTTATTAATTAAGGTTTAAAATCCGTGATTTATTGATTTTTATCCATAAAATCACGCATTTTAAACCTATTTTATACTTTTTTTGCCCGAACACGACTTTTATTTGACAAAAAAATAGTAATTTCGCAACGAAAAAGAAAATAACCATTACCAATAATAACAAACGACCAATACCTAATCATGGTAACCGCGCTGATTATAACCGCCATTTTCATCATCGGATTGCTTGTTTTCGGAGGCAGGCTACTCTATCTGAGAAGTGTGCGCATCAGAAACCGATTACAATTGGAGCATGCTTTTACCAATATCGGCCACGAACTGCTCACGCCGCTCACCGTCATTTCAGCCTCGGTGGAGCGACTGCGCAACCAAGCACCCGACTATAATACCGACTACACGCTGATGGAGCTGAACATCGACCGTATGGTACACCTGCTGCAGGAATTGCTCGAAACAAGTAAGCTGCAGGCAGGCGAAATGCGTCTGAAGGTGTCGCAGGGCGATGTGATGGAATATATCCGTCAGACGGCTCTCTGTCTGGAGCCACTCATGTCGAAACGCAAACTCGACTTCACCATCAAATGTCAGCCCACGTCGATGATGGGATGGATTGATACCGACAAGCTCGACAAGATCATCTATAATCTCCTGTCTAACTCAGCCAAATACACAAAAGAGGGCAGCGTATCGCTCATTGCACAGACCAATAAGACCTACGACCATATTATAATAAAGGTGTCCGACACGGGCATCGGCCTCTCGCCGGAACAGAAGAAGCACCTCTACCAGCGTTTCTACGACGGCGACTATCGCCACATGCGCACTATCGGCACAGGTCTGGGTCTTCCGCTGATGCGCGACCTGGTCTATCTGCACGGCGGCACTATCGAGTGTGAGAGCGAGCAGGGCAAGGGCACCGTCTTTACTATTTCGCTCCCCATCAACAAAGAGGCGTTCACACCCTCACAGATTGACGAGGAGCATCCGATAGAAATCAGCAGCACGCCACGAACAGCCATCCTCGATGTCGCCCCATTGCAGTCGGAAGAGATGCCGGAAACCTCTCAGCCCAATCCTGAATCGCTCGATGAAGACACCTATCACATCCTGCTTGTGGAAGACAACATCGAGCTGCTCATGCTCATGCAGTCGCTGCTCAGCCAGAAATACTATGTACATGCTGCCACCAACGGCGTGGAAGCTCTCAAGATAGTGCAGACGGAAGACCTCGACCTGATTATCAGCGACGTGATGATGCCTGAGATGGACGGCAACGAGCTGACCAAGCGGATCAAGTCAAACCCCGATACCAGCCATCTGCCCGTGGTGCTGCTCACCGCCAAGACGCAGGAGGAAGACCGAAAGGAGTCGCTGCTCATCGGTGCCGACGACTATATCACCAAGCCTTTCAAGATGAGCGACCTGGAGGTGCGCATCAACAACCTCATCGAGAACCGCAAGCGCATCCTCCGCGAATATCTGGCACAATCTGCGGAAGAGATACACATGAAGACAAGTACTGCGCCCACCGCCGATGAGGAGTTCCTGAAGCGTGCCACGGACTGTGTCTATAAGCATCTCGACGACAGCGAGTTTGACCGCGATGCCTTCGCTGCCGACATGGGAGCCAGCGCCTCTACGCTCTACAACAAGCTGCGGTCACTCACGGGTCTCAACGTTTCTTCCTTCATCCGCGACATCCGCATGAAAGAAGCCAAGCGCCTGGCCACCACCCAGCCCGACCTGCGCATCAGCGACCTTGCCTACAAGGTGGGCTTCAAGGATCCCAAGTATTTCTCTACCTGTTTCAAGAAGGAATTCGGCATTCAGCCCAGCGAATTCATCGAGATGATAACTACAGGACAGAAAGGCATCCCGGAAAAACAGGATGCCCCCGACCAGTAAAGTGTCTCATTAGTTTTCGAAGTGCGGACGCTCATACTCCACATCGGGCGTATGGGCGATGCTTTCCACCATTCCCGCTGGCATCACCTTCAGTTTCTTCTTACGCACCTGCTTGTCCATCTCATTGCGGAAGGCATCGAACTGTGCTTGCGTCAACCGATAGCGGCTCTTACCATAGTCATCGATCTCAAACTCCTTCACGCGCAGGAAGCCGAAACGCTCAAAGTAGGGCGTCAGATTATAGCCGCTGAGCGTCGATGCCGTGCGGATGAAGTTAAGCACATAGGGCACCACATTGGCTGAATCGGTCTTCACCTCTGCGTGTCTGAGCGTTTCGTAGAGGTCAGGCAGGAAGTCGGGCTTTTTCTGCTCATTACTGAAATAGTTGACGAGCTTCAGGAAGGGACAGAGGCGTTCAAAGAGGTCGCGCGACTGGAAGATACAGTCGTCAGTCTCACCGTCTATATAATGCTTCACGCCCTTCGCGAGCCCTTCGCGCTTACCCCAGTGCAGCTGTTCATAGCGATAGCCCAGATGCATCAAGACATAGTAGGAAGCCAGGTTGTTGGTCACCTCCGTCAGTCCACCCCAGCAGAAGTAAGGGTGCAACTGATGCTGATGGCCCCATTCGTGACCCAGTCCCCAGACTGATTCCGAGTCATCAAGCAGCAACCCACGACAGTTCAGCAGTCCCCGTTCGTTATCCACATGCGAACTGATGCCCAACGCCCCTTGGAAAGCAACGCCATAGGTAAAATTGACATAGAGCAGCGTGCGGTTTCTGGGCGTGCGACCGTATTTCTCGAAGCCCACCACCCGTTGCTCCCATGTGATGAGTGTGTCGAGAATGTTCATATACTGCCGATAGCCTGGTGACTTGCCGTCATCTGCCTTACAGAACTCATGCATGCCGGCCGAAGTCCAGACGGCATGCACCTTACGGCCGACCACATCGATGAAGCGCGAGGGTGCCGCAGCCGTCATCTGGTGCATCTGCTCATTGCTCAGGTCGGGCGAGAGATAGCCGTTGACCGTTCCACCTACGAAATGCACGCTGATGGGTGGCAGTTGCGAGGCAGTCTTCAAAGTCGCAGCCGTTTTGTCTGTTGGAGCAGCCCCCTCAGCGAAATAGGCGATATAGGCCAAGCCCGCCCACCGGCTGTCATAGTCGATGATGTTCAGTCCGTTGTGCAGGCTGTAGGTTCTGATGTCAGGGTTGCTGCCATCGAAGCTACGTCCCGTCTTGCCTGTGTACCACGCCACCACTTTCACGCTGGCACTTTGTCCGTCGGGCAAACCGCTGACCGCAAGCAAGTGCTTCCCTGGCTCCAACAGGATGCCCGTCACCCCTTGCAGCTGGTCGTAGCATTTGCCTGGCGTTTTCCATTGCTCAGCCAACCACTGCGGTGATTCGTAGCAGTCGTAGGATGCCACGCGATAGTCCGTCTGGTAAGTGCCATTCAGGAGTTCCTGTGCCAACTGCTTCAGCACGGGCTGTTGCAGGCGGTTCACCTCTGCCTGCGTTGTGCCAGCCTTCAGCTTCGTCAACAGTTCGTCGGCAAAGATGCTGGTGTCCATGTTTGTCTTCACTTCGCGCATGAACATCATTTCTGCGCAGGAGGCAAAATCGCCCGAGCCCTTCTGGAAGTGTACTTTGACATATTGCGGATGTAGAAGACCGCCCTCAAAGGTAACGCGCTTCGAGTCAGCGTCCAACGGCCAGTGACAGCGCTGATACAGGCGGAAGTCGCTGTCGCCCTCGGCCATCACATAGATTTCAGCCTCACTCACCCACCCGTTCGAACCGCCATCCTGACGCGGCACATACTCCAGATAGTCGATGCGCTCCACATCTCTAAAGCCAAAGGTCAAAATAGCAGGTTGTTCAGGCACCACGCGGATGAACTCCGGTGCGTATGCTGAATGGTAGATCGTGCTGAGATTGTTGTCCTGCGTATATTGCACCAGTCCGTCATCATTATGATTATTGTCTGTTATCATTTTGGGCATGACACGTTGGGGCACAGGCAGGCTCTCGTTACACTGCTGCCACCGGATCTCCTGCGCCGATGCCATTGTAGCCATCAGCGCAATCACGCTTATAAAAACACTCTTCTTCATATCACTTTAGGTTTCTGCGAGGGCAAAGTTACGAAAAGTCGAGAGCAAAACAAAGAAACTCGTTTCTTTTTTTGCCGAGACGGAGTAATTTCGCCATCTTTGATGGCAAAGTTACGAAAAAAGGTTGTAAAGAACAACGGATTTTGGAGAATTAACGCAGAAGGTGTCTTTCCCCAATATCCATTACTTGCGTGCGGAACAACCACATCAAAGCGCTACAGATTTGATGGCTCATTTTGAGGGAGTAATTGAGGGAGTAGGTAAGGACATTAAAGGGAAACTGGCGTCAATTCTTTGTGTCCTAAACGAGCAACCCGGGCTTAGGACGACAATGCTCAGTAGCAAGACGGATATTCCCGTGAAAAGCGTTGAGCGATATGTAAAACGTTTGAAGGATGTTGGACTTATCAAATATTCTGGTTCAAGTAAATCTGGCGGTTACTTTCTGTCCGATTCCATCATGAGGGAGTAATGAGGGAGTAAATTTGTTCACTGAACATTTGGACATGTGAGACATTATGCCTACCTTTGCACCCGATGATTAGTCATAAAAACGGCTGGTGGCTCGTCATCGGGTGTTCTTTCTTGCGTCCCGTTGGTAGCAAGCGAGCATAACTCGAGCGGATGCAGTTTATAGCAGAACGTGGAATTGAGTACGGTCTCCAATTCGTCGCTCGGCTTTGCCGCTTGCCTAAGCAAGAACCCTATTTTTCCTCAATTCACCAAACTGCCTTTATTTAAAGAAATCTTGCAAATTCTTACAAAGTTACGAAAAAACGAGTGCAGAACAAAACAAAGCCTTTGTTTTTTATGCTAAATGCCAGTAACTTCGAGTTTTTTGCTCAAGGACGACCTTCTTTTATCAATTTATCGGCAAGATATTCGTCGCTGCGGCAGTGCATGTCTGCCACCCCCTCACTGATGAGCTTATACGTTTTAGACAGAGAAAACAGAATTTGTCCCTTCTATGATTCAGGTAACAATCGCATCAGGAATCAGCGAGCTTAACGACGAACGAAGCAAAAAGCAGAGCGATGCTGGTATCAGCTCTGTCTTGCAAGGAGGAGGAATACCATGTGCGAAGATGGCAAATTGGCGCATCTATGTCTGCTTTTCGTATCTTTAACGGGCAAAAGAAACGATGATTGAAAGAAAATATTTAACTTTGCAACAAAAAATCAAACAACGACGATTATGGCGGCATCCGTTCTTAATAAAATAGAATACCTCGTCCTGCTCGTGGCAGCCTTTGCTGCCCAAAGCAAGATTAGCGAGTCCGAAGCCTACCGTTATCTCAGCCGCTATGGCGCACTGGCTCTCTGCGACAAGCATTACGGCATCATGCACACGCTTTCGCTCGAAGAGAATCTCCAAACGCTACGGGATTATTGCCACAGGAAAGGAGGCACTCTATGACGCTATATCACGGCTCCACCATCGACATCCCTCGCATAGACCTCTCCCTGTCTAAACCCAACAAGGACTTCGGCCGAGCCTTCTACCTTTCCAATGACCGTCAACAGGCACTGGAGATGGCGCAGTTCCGCGCCGAGTTCGAGGAGACCGTGCCTGTGGTCAACGTCTATGAGTTCGACGAGGCTCTCTTCCAGCAGTTCCGTTACAAACGTTTCGAGGCCTACACCGAGGAGTGGGCGCACTTCGTCTATGACCACCGCACCGAACCACACGGTAGGACGCTCCACGACTACGACATCGTCTATGGTCCCATCGCCAACGACCGCATCGGCGCACAGATTGCCCGTTACAAACAGGGCTACATCACCTTCGACGAGTTTCTGCGCCGCATCCAGTACATCAAAGGTATCACTTTCCAATACGCCTTCTGCACCCAGCAGGCTATTGACAAACTGACAAAGGTATGAACGTATCTCAGGCAGAATTCCAGAACATGAAGGAGGAGATTGTGAAGGATCTCATCGCCCGTCTGATGGATGAGCGCGGCCTCACGATGCAGCAGGCTTTCGATGCCGTCTATACCTCGCGGCTCTTCCTGAAGCTCAGCGACCCCAAGACCGGCCTCTATTTCCAAAGCTCCGGTTATGTGTATAGCTT
>JAEEGL016181576.1_pt1 | contig 47943 bp, 42 predicted proteins | sample 9134231 | NCBI WGS metagenome assembly JAEEGL01 (sample SAMN16246548, study PRJNA631951) | gut metagenome | biome: gut microbiome; feature: rumen; material: fiber-attached | host: Bos | place: Iran: Karaj | collected 2018-10 | reverse complement strand
GCAAAGGCTACTACTACAACCGCAAATGCAACCACTACAACCCCGAAAGTGACTACCACGACCGCGAACGCTACCACGACTACCGCGAAAGCAACCACCACAACCGCCAAAGCGACCACGACTACCGTGAAAGCGACTACCACTACCGCGAAAACGACCACCACAACCGCGAAAGCGACTACCACAACCGCAAAGGCGACCACCACAACCGCGAAAGCGACCACAACAACAACAAAGGCGATAACCACAACCGCGAAGGCGACCACCACAACGGCCAAAGCGACCACGACTACCGCGAAAGCGACCACCACAACCGCGAAAGCGACTACGACTACCGCGAAAGCGACTACCACAACGGCTAAGGCAACGACCACAGCGGCGCCGGTCACCACGACGATTCCGACAGAAACAACGCCGGTTGTTACAACCTCTGCCGCCCCTGCACCGCTGCGCGGTGACATCAACGATGACGGCGAGGTCAGTGTCGATGATGCACAGCTTGCGCTGAAAGCGTATACAAACCGCATCGCAGGAAATGACATGGGACTGACCGAACGGCAGATTCAAGCTGCCAATGTCAACGGCGATGGTGAGCTTTCCGTCGATGACGCGCAGAATATTCTGAAATATTATACGCAGAAAACAGTCGCGGGCAAGGATATCACTTGGGAGGATATTCTCGGGAAAAAGGCACAGTCATTGCCGCGATTGATCAAGAAGCGAATCTCATCTTTCTGCAAAAACTGAAGCGATACTTTGAATGCCCGGTCAGCGCCGGGCATTTCGCTTTCCATGTGATTCTGATTCGCCGTACATCCATGATTTGAGCAGCTATGGCTTTTGCAAAATTAATAAAAAACTGACACGGAAGATAAAAAAATCAACATAATTTTGTACGATTGTATGATATAATATAATTCAGAGTTGTGAATTTGAACATTCCGCTCATTTTTTACATGAAATATAGAAAAACAGCATCTGGGAAAATTAGGGGGTATCTCATATGAAAAACAGAAAAAAGCACAGGATAACTGCGCTCATGCTCTGCAGTGCGGTGATGACAGCCGGATTCGCAAATACTCCGGCGACACTGTCCGTACCGGTGCATGCGGCATCTGTCTATGCGGAGCTGTATGTTTCGCCGGACGGCGATGACAGCAATGCCGGTACGAAAGCCGCACCGCTGCAAACGCTGGCCGGTGCAAGGAATGCAGTCCGGAAAATCAAGGACGGCATGACCGGCGACATCGTCGTCTATTTCCGGGAAGGCGTTTACCGCATGACGGAGGCCGTTGCATTTGATACACAGGATTCTGCGCCGGAGGGCTGCCGCATCATCTATCAGGCATACGAGGGCGAAACGCCGGTCTTTTCCGGCGCAAAGCAGGTCACCGGCTGGGAAAAGTACAACGAACATCTCTATGCAGCGCCGCTGAACCGCGATACCAAGCTGCGCAATCTCTATGTCAACGATCACCGCGCCAATATGGGCAGTGTCCGCGTTGAGGCGCAGGGCGGCTGGGGCGAATACGGCATCACCGCCGGTCAGGCAGACTGGGCATGGGTTTCCGGCTTGAAATCCGACGGCGTGAAATACCGCGCAGGCGATGTGCCGAAGATCGAATCCAATTTTGATGATCTGGAAATCGTCAACGGCACGACATGGAACGAAAACATCGTCTGCACCCGCGATGTGAAATATGACGGCGGCACGCTGATTCTGCTTTTGCAGCAGCCATACGGCGCGATCGCGCAGACACCGGGCTGGAACTGCGCCTTCAACTGCGGCGGTCAGCATACGATCTACAATGCATTTTCGTTTGTGGATGAACCGGGCGAATTCTACTTTGACAAAACCGCGAAGATGCTCTATTATTATCCGTATGACTGGGAGGATATGGCGGCTGCGGACGTGGAAGTGCCGTTTGCCGATCAGCTCATTACGATTTCCGGAAAATCAACGAGCGACCGCGTACAGAACATTACATTCAGCGGCATCACCTTTGCGCATACCGATTATCAGCTGACGAAAGTGGACGGTTCCCACGGCAAAACAACCTGTCAGGCCGCGCAGACCTATACCGCATTTGCCGATTCCAACTGGCACCAGTATAAATATGAAATGGTCGATACGCTGCCGGGCGTCATCAATGTGACGAACGCGGATTCCGTCCATTTCACGGGCAATGTCATCAAGCACACCGGCGCGGACGGACTGTCCATGCCGAATGACGTCGTCAACTGCACGGTTTCCGGAAACTACATCACGGATATCACCTCGTCGGGCATCACCATCGGGCATCCGCAGCATGTTTACATCGGGGACGGCGACGGCTCAAACAAAGAGAAATATCCCCGCGGCGTGGAGGGCATCTGCAAGAATGATACGGTCAGCGACAATCTGCTCTATGACATCAGCGTTGTACACGGCTTCGGCGGCTGTGCGGCGGTGACCGCATATTTCGTGGATTCCGTGAAGATTCTGCGCAATCAGGTGCAGAAAACCGCATACAACGGCATTCATCTCGGCTGGGGCTGGAATATGTTCCTTGACTCAGAAACCTGCCGCAACAATCAGATCTGTTACAACCGCGTGATCGACGCGGTGAACCGTCTGCATGACAGCGGCGCAATCTATACCATCGGACAGATGCCGGGCACGGTCATCAACGAGAATTATGTGGACGGCATCCCCGCAGGCGGCTTCGGCGCGCCGACCTACGGTCTGCACAATGACGACGGCACAGCATGGATCGAGGAATTTGACAATGTGCTGGATATCAGCAAGGACGTCACCTACACGATCAACTGCGAGGATTTCGGCATCAAGCATCATCTGAACATCAAGCGCACCTATGCGACCGTCAATAAAATGGGCAAGAATCCGCCTGACTGCGACATTGATCCGCCCATTGTCGTGGCAGATGCAGTCTGGCCGCAGAAGCAGTATGAGATCTGCGTCAATTCCGGCTTGCAGGATACATTCAAGAACATCATGCCGGAGAATATGATGACGGATGCGGATTATGTGTTCCCGGCAAGCTGTGCGACAACCGGCGATACGATTATCCCGATTCGCAGCGCAGGCAGCGGCAAAACGGTCTGGTTTGCACCGGCCGGCACAACCGCATTCAAGGCGGGCGGCAATATGACAAAAGTGACCGGCACAGCCGCAAAGATCAAAACACCGGCGGAATCCGGCGAATACTACATTTATGTGACCGACGCCTCCGGCAGGGTGCTGAGCAGATCGAAGCATCTGCTGCGTGTCGGCAGCGGCAGCGCGGCAATGAGCGGCGATGCGGTTGAGGCGGCAGCCTATGATATGCAGCGCGGCGTCGATATTGAAAATTTGCAGGAGGGCGGCAGAGATGTCGGCTATATCGAAAACGGCGACTGGATCGGCTTCAAAAATGTTGATTTCAGGGACGGCGCAGATGCGGTTGAATTCTGCTATGCGTCCCCGTCGGGCGGTTCTTCGATTGAAGTCCGGCTGGATGCGCCGGACGGCAAACTGATTGGCACAGGCGAAGTCAAAAACACCGGCGGCTGGCACGATTTTGCGACCAATACCGCCGCACTGGAGAAGGCCACCAAAAACCATGATCTGTACTTCGTATTCAAGGGCGGCGAGGGATATCTGTTCAATCTGATGTCGTGGAAGCTGAAATTTCCGAATGAACCGGCACAGACAGATGACTGGATTTACGGTGACATCAACGGGGATGAGCTCATTGATGCACGTGATCTGACGATGCTGAAACGCGCCGTACTGAGCGGAACGGTTGCCGGTCTGAACGCCGGTGACCTCAACGGTGATCTGGATATTGACGCAGTGGACGTCCGGCTGCACATTGATTATCTGACCGGAAAGATCGAACGTTTTCCGGTTGAGGAATAATCCGGCAGCGCAGCAGCAAATGATAAATACAGAAAGAGCAGCAGCCGCCCGCGGGCGGCTGCTGCTCTTTGTTCGGCATTACCGATGAAATGATATTGGGGCGATGCTCCCATGAGCAGTCATTGCGCGGAAAAGCGCTTTATCTGCATGTGCGGCTGAAACGCTGCAACCGGCTTACTCCGTCACAAGCTCCCGCACATGGACATGCGCAATCCGGCGTGAAGCGAACCATGCGGTCAGGAAGAAGCAAAGGCAGACAATCGCGGACGGAACCGTAAACATCGCGGGGGTATAATCCGTGGTGAAATCGGTCAGCCCGACAATCTGTAAAATGCCGGTGAGCATTCTGCGCGACCAGAGCATTCCGGCTGCACAGCCCGCCGCCGAGCCGATCAGCGCAATCAGTGCAAAGCGCAGGGCAAACTGTAACCGCAGCCCGCCGACCGTGAATCCGGTTGCCTTGAAAATGCCGAAGTCTGTCCGCTCGCGGATAAACGTCCGCTTGCAGACCGCTGCAACAATCACGGCTGCAAAGGTCAGGAGCACTGCATAGATTGCATAGGAGATGGAATTCAGCAGAATATTCGTGATTGCTTTGATGTTTGTGATATAGCCGCTTTCCTTGAAGGCTTCTGCTTTCAGTCTGCCGGCATATTTCTCATTCAGCATATCAATGATCTGCTGCTGTCCGGCCGGATCGGATACCCTGACAAACGCACCCTCAATTTCATTGTTCCCGAGCCGCTGCATGCCGCCCGGTGTTACAACGGTCACCAGTCCGTATTCCCAGGTGCTCTGGAAATTGCCGGTCACGATGAATTCCTGTTCCTGCCCCTGATAGGTCACTGTCACGCTGTCGCCGATCTGCTTGCCGATCTCTTCGGAAACGGCTTCGGTCAGCATGATCTCATTGTCATACTGCGGCACACGTCCTTTCAGCGCTTTGAACACATCCTCCGGCGAACGGTAAGCGTGAACGGCGAACAGCTCTCCGTCCACGAGCATCCGGTGATAGCTCTCCGTCAGCAAATGCGCATTGCTGTCGATCTGCCGGATTGCAGCTTCCGCTTCATCGGCATCGGGCAGACGGAATCCGCTTGTATCGCTCATACTGATTTCTCCGGTGATATCCGTAAAGAGCTGATCGCCGTCGAGTCCCTTTGTGAGTATCATAATGCTGATGATAAAAAACGTCAGCAGAATCACGATGAATGCCGTGCCGAGATAGCTCTTCCTGCGGGAATTGAGCTGGCGCAGCGCAAGGAAAAATGCCAGCGGCTTTTTCCGGATGCGGACATTCAGACGGCTGTCAAAATACACCTCGCTCTTTGCGCCGGAAATCGCACAGACCGGAGAAATCCGCCTGATCTTTGCCGTTGCCGCAAAAATGAATACAGCGCAGATCAGAATGATACAGATGCTCAATACGGCACATTTGAGAACCGAAACGCCGGTTCCCGAGCGGATGCCGGTCAGGATCTTCCACATGGAAATCAGATAGCGGCAGGCGGGCACAGATGCCGCGATGCCCAGCACTGCGCCGATACATAACGCAAGCGTATATTGCAGGATATAGGCCAGACTGATCTGTCCGGCGGTAAAGCCCTGCGATTTCAGAATGCCGAGCTCCGCCTGATCCATCTCAATCGAGGAACGGATGCTGCTGAACATCATAATCAGTACGACCGTCAGCAGCAGTGCGGAAAAAACAGCAACAATGCGCGTGCCGATCTTTGAGAACACCTCCACGCTGTCCGAAAGCATTTCGCGTGTGAAGGCACTGTTTGCCGTGCTGATGAGCGCGGTGTTCTGACTGAGCTCCCGCCGCAGCTCCGCCTGACTGAGCGCGCCCGTGCCGTCAATGAACAGCTGTCTGACTGAGAGGACATTCCGCTCGTTTCCGAAGAACGAATCGGTCTTTTCCGCAGCAATCCGTTCAAAATCGTGCTGTGTGACAATACAGTTATAGCCTGAAAATGTAATGGATCCGCTTATGACATCCTCATAAAAGCCCTTGACCGTAAAGGTTTCGTCATAGCCTCCGTTTGTTTGCAGGGTGATCTCTGTGCCCTTCTCAAAACCGTCATTCAGCCGCATCTTGGAGGGCAGCCAGATTTCGCCGTCCGAGAGGGTACTGTCCGCGGCATAATCGCGGAAATCGTCGTCGAACACGCGGATGCCGCTTTCACAGGCATGAAGTGTCAGGCGGACATCCGCCTCCTTTTCACCGACCAGCGGCGCATGCACAAACAGAAGACTTTGCTTTGTATCAACAGACCGGACATGCGGGTTCTCACGAACATCATGCAGCATATCTTCTGTCAGCAGATCATCGTAGATCCAGACCAGCAGATCGGGAACCCCGGCTTCCGTAAACCGTTCCGTCCGTGCCTCATGCAGACGGTCATCGTTGCTGACCGTGCCGGAAAAGGAAAACGTCAGCAGCAGCATCAGCAGAATCATGCTTTTGAACGCGCCCCTGCCGCTCCGGATATTGGCGCGCATCAGCTTCAGAATACTTCTCACGGCGCACCTCACCATTCCATCGCGGCGAGCCACGCACTGATCTGTGTTTCCCGGCTTTTTTCTTCTGCTTCCGTATATGACGGCAGCTCCAGTTCCCCGACAACCTTGCCGTCCTCAATATAAATCAGTCTGGATGCACGGCAGGCTGCCCGCGCATCGTGCGTGACCATCAGAATGCTCTGCCCGGCGCGGTTAAGCTCTGTCAGCAGATCGAGCACCTCCGTGGTGTTTTTCCGGTTCAGCGCGCCGGTCGGCTCGTCCGCAAAGAGCATATCCGGCGAATTGATGACCGCACGGGCAATCGCACAGCGCTGCTGCTCACCGCCGGAGCACTGTGCAGGCAGATGTGTTTTGATCTTTGCGATGCCCATCTGCGCCATCAGCTGTTCTGCACGCTGATCGGTATCAGCAGCGGAACGTGTCTGATTCAGATATCCGGGCACGGTGATGTTTTCAAACAGCGAGAGGTTGCTGACAAGATGCATCTGCTGAAAAATGAAGCCGAATTTGCTCCGCCGCAGTGCCGCGAGCTTCTTTTCACGCATTTTGACAATGTCCTCGCCCTGAAAGAGCACCTGTCCGCCGGTTGCCCTGTCCATGCCGGAGAGTGCGTAAAGCATGGTCGATTTGCCGGAGCCGGATGCGCCCATAATGACCGTGAAATCCCCCTCGTAAATGTCGAGGTCAAGTCCCGTCAGAATGTGTACCTGCCCGCCGTTGTGCGCAAAGCTCTTGCAGACGCCTCTGGCGGATATGATCGCGTTTTTCATGTGGATACTCCTTTCGTCCGCGTTCTGTACACATGATACCACAGAAGGAATTAAGAAATCCTTAAGGCCGGCAGTGTGACTGTTACCTCCAGCCCGGGCGTGCAGTTTTTCAGGCTGACACTGCCGCCGGACTGTTCTGCAATATACCGGACGATATACAGTCCAAAACCGGCGCCTTTTTCCTGCTTCGCATTGCTGCCGCGGTAGAACCTGCCGGATACAAACGGCAGCTCACTGTCCGGAATGCCCGCGCCGTAATCGCGGACGCGCAGCGATACCGTGTCCGCGTCCTGCGTCAGCGTGACGCGGATTTCCGTTTTTGCATATTTGCGGGCATTGTTCACAAGATTGCCGATCAGCTGCTCCATGCGGCTTCTGTCCGCAACAACAAAGACCGGTTCAGACGGTTTTTCGCAGTGCAGATCATCTGCGCCCGCTGAAATATCCGCCAATGTCTTTTCCAGCGTTTCGCCGAGATCGAATCGCTCCGGCTCCATGCGCAGCCGGTTCAGCTCGGTGAGCGCATGTGTCAGCATATCGTCGGTCAGCTGCGAAATCTCGTCGCATTTCCGCAGAATCGTACTGACATACTGTGCGCGCTTTTCAGGATCGCCGTCCATGCCGAGCTCCAGCGCCTCCGCATAGGCGCGGACGGATGCAACCGGCGTTTTGATGTCATGGGACAGCGAAGCGATGACGGTTTTGTTGTTTTCAACGGCTTCCTGTTCGCAGGCACGCGCCCGGCGGATCTCCTGCCGCATGCTGTCAAACGCCCATGTGAATTTGCCGAACAGATCGCTGCGTCCGTATTCCAGCGGCGTATCGAGATCACCGCATGCGACGCGCTCCGCAAAACCGGTCAGCTTACGGAACGGCACAAAGACCGTGCAGCCGAAATACAAGGCGGAACCTCCCAGAAAGAGCAGGCAGACGCCGCACATCATCCGGACGGTACGGTCATTGCTTTCCGTTTCCGCGGCCTGTAAATCCCTGCGCAGTTCTGCCGCGCAGTCCGCGGCTTTTTCCGTGTTTCCCTGTGCCGCAAGCTGCTCGATCTCATTGAGCCGGACAGCATATTCTCCGGTTCTGTCAGCAGCACGGTGTTCCCGCAGGACTGCGGAACCGGTGATCACGAGCAGCAGCAGGGCAAAGAGCAATACTGCTGAAATCAGCTTTTTCATGTTTCATCTCCCAGCATATAACCGAGCTTCCAGACTGTTCTGATGTATCTGGGAGCGGCGGGATCGTCCTCCAGCTTTTCACGCAGCCAGCGGATGTGTACTGTCAGCGTAGACGGCTCTACCTCTGAAAAAGCGCCCCAGACCTCGGTCAGCAGCTTATCCTTCGGCACGGCGGTATTCTTGTTGCGGCAAAGGCAGACCAGCAGATCGTACTCCCGCTGCGCCAGCGCGACAGGTCTGCCGCTTTTGGTGACCGTGCGGCTTGCGGTATTGACAGTCACGTCGCCGAACGTGAAGCACGGTTCATCCGTGCCGCCGTATGCGCGGCGCATCAGCGCATTGACACGGGAAAGCAGTTCCTTCATGGAGTATGGCTTTTGCAGATAATCGTCTCCGCCGATGTCAAAGCTGCTGATGCGGTCGTCCTCGGTTTTGCAGGCGCTGGCAAAAATGACGGGCACGCCGGATACCTGCCGCAGCTCCCGGCAGATCTCAAATCCGGTGCTGTCCGGCAGATTGATGTCCAGTATCACAAGCTGATAGCTTTTCTGTGCAAGCATGTCATAGGCTGCTGCAGCGCTTTCGGCCGTATCCGCACAGTATCCGCAGCCGCAGAGCATTTCTGCCATGATTCCGGCAAGCTCTGTTTCATCATCCACAATCAGAATGCGCTGTTTCTCCATTGTATGATCACTCCTGTCTGTTTTTTCCTTATATATTATAGCATATGCATCCGATGAATGCAAGAAAAAGAATGACCGGATGCGGAGCACGATCTGTCTGCGGATATGCAGAAAAAGCCTGAACAGCATATGCTTTTTCCGTTTTGTCCATGCTTTTATGATATGCTGAATGTACACCAGCAGAAAGGAGCAGCTTTCATGGAACAATCAGATATTTACGGCGGATTCCGTCCGGTGCTGGAACAGATCAAAGAAACCTTTGAACAGCGCATTTCGGATTATACTGCCGAAGAATATGAAAAAACCGGCATCAAAATATATGAGCACCTGATTGCGCGTGTGAAATCCGAAGAAAGCGCAGCGGAAAAATGTATCCGCAAAGGACTTCCGCAGACGCCGCACTCTGCCCTGAAGGTGCTGACGGACAGCATCGGCATCCGCATTGTCTGCTCGTTCATTGATGATATCTATGCGAATATTGAGAAGATCCGCGCATTTCCCGATTGCCGTATTATCGAGGAAAAAGACTATATCCTGCACGCAAAGCCGAACGGGTACCGAAGCTATCATATGATTCTGGAATATACCGCGCCCTTTGCCGATGAAGACGGGAATGATCCCGGTACTTTCTATATTGAGATTCAGCTGCGCACGATTGAAATGGATTCCTGGGCGTCGCTTGAACACAAGCTCAAATACAAGAAAAACATCGCAAATCAGGAGCTGATCGTCGCAGAGCTGAAACGCTGTGCGGATGAGCTTGCGTCCTGCGACCTCTCTATGACAACGATCCGTGATCTGATCGAACACGCTGAATGAACGGAGGGCATCATGAAAATTCTGCTGGCGGAAGATGAAAAAGAACTGTCGCGTGCAGTGACGGCCATTCTGGAACGCGCAAAATATGCGGTCGATGCAGCTTATGACGGCGCGGAGGCGCTGGCGCTTGCCGAAAACAATGCCTACGACGTCATGGTATTTGACATCATGATGCCGAAAATGGACGGCATCGAACTGCTGAAACGGATTCGGCAGACCGGCAATTATACCCCTGTCATCATGCTGACCGCCAAATCCGAGGTTGACGACCGCATCACCGGACTGGATGCCGGTGCGGACGACTATCTGACAAAGCCCTTTGCAATGGGCGAGCTTCTGGCGCGTCTGCGCTCTCTGACGCGGCGCAGTACAAGCTATACGCCGACAAAATTGCAGGTTGGCTCCGTCACGCTGGATACCGAAGAACAGGAGATGCGCAGCGAAAACAGCATCCGGCTTGCAGGCAAGGAAGCACGGCTTATGGAGTATCTGATGCAGAATGCAGGCAAAGCGCTTTCCACAGAGGAGCTGTTCCGGCATATCTGGGGCAAGGATGAAAATGCAGAACCGAAAATCGTCTGGATGTATATTTCGTTTCTGCGCAGCAAGCTCCGTGCAATCAATGCGGATCTTGTAATTGAGGGCGAACAGAACGGCAGCTTTGCGCTGCATCAGACGGCAGGTGAAGCAGTATGATACGCTCACTGCGAAAGAAATTCATCCTGATCGCATCTGCCTGTATCCTGCTGATCCTGACCGTTGTACTGATCTGCTTCAACGCCATCAGCTATTATTCCGCATATCGGGAATCCATGGCGATTCTGGGCTTTATCGCAGACAACAACGGACAGATGCCGGAGGAAAATCCGCAGAACGGCGACGTGAATTTCTTTGTGTCCCGTGAATTTCGTTTTGAAACGCGGTATTTCAGCGTGATCGTCGATGCGGACGGCAATTATGTCGGCAGCAACAATGATTATATCTCCGCCGTTTCGGATGAAGACGCGGAAACGATGTATACGCAGGTGCTTGCTGCACAAAAAGCGCAGGGGCGAATGCGATGCGCGGACAGCGTTTTTCTGTATCGGGTCAAAAAAGCAAGCGGCGAGGAATTGAACAATACACTGTTTTCCAGACCGGATATGCCTGCTTTTCTGGACGACGCCAAGGATTACAGCCTGATCATGTTCATGGACTGCACAAACCGGTTCCACCGGATCCGGTCGATGCAGACACGCTCTCTGCTGATCGGGGCTGTCTGTCTGATTGCTTTTGTGATCCTGGTATCCGTGTTTTCGAAATTTGCAGTCAAGCCCGTTGCGGAGAACTACGAAAAGCAGAAGCAGTTTATCACGAATGCCGGTCATGAGCTGAAAACGCCGCTGGCAATCATCTCCGCGAATACCGAGGTCATTGAAACGCTGCACGAGAACAGCGAATGGACGCAGAGCATCCGGCATCAGGTGGAACGGCTGACAGGGCTTGTCAATGATCTGATCACGATCGCAAGGCTGGACGAATCCGCCGAACGGCATGATACTGTTATGCAGACATTTGATCTTTCGGCTGTCATGCAGAATCTGGCCGCCGATTTCCGTACAGTCGCGGAGCAGCAGGGCAAAACACTGGAAACGGACATTGCGCCGGAGGTTTCGGTCAGCGGCAATGAAAAAACGCTGAAAGAACTGATCTCGATTCTGCTGGACAATGCCGTGAAATACTGCGACGAAGGCGGCAGCATCCGCGCAGAGCTGCATCCGCAGAAGCATCATGTCAGTCAGACGGTTTCCAATACCTATTCCGAGCAGACCGACTGCACGCACTTCTTTGACCGGTTCTACCGCGCCGACACCTCGCACAATTCGGAAAAATCCGGCTACGGCATCGGGCTTTCGATGGCAGAAACGATTGTCCGCCTGCACAAGGGAAAAATCACGGCACAGCAGAAGGAACAGCGTGTCAGCTTTACGGTCACGCTGCCGTCCTGAATCAATGAAATACCAAAAGCGGCTGAGCACACGCAGCCGCTTTTCTTTTTTGCAGGCACATAACATTCATGCAGCTTTCATGCGCATATCACATTCATTCAGGGTGTTTTCAGCGTTGATTCAGTGCCGCATGATAGCATAATAAGCAGAAAACGATCTCCGGAAAAGGAAGTGGCACATCATGAAAAAGGAGAATACAGGCTCCGGCCGGAAAGCACGTATCATCGCAGCAATCTGTGCTGTCGTGACCGTCGGCGGAGGCACTGCCGGCGCACTGGCGCTTCGCTCCCACTCCGGTGAGAAGCCGGAAACTTCTCAGCGGAATACAAGAACGCTCAGCGCGTCAGCCGCAGACAGCGGAACGATCAGCGCAGGCGGAACGGTTGCATCCGAACAGTTCGGTGACGATCTCGGTCTGGTGAATACCAATGTCCGGCTGACCGTCGAAGCCGTGCTTGCAGAAGCGGGCGATACGGTTACTGCGGGCACTCCGCTGTATCAGATCACCGAGGACAGTCTTGCCAAAGCAGAAAAGACACTTCGCTCAGAATTGCAGTCCGCGGAAAACGCGCTGATCAAGCAGAAGGTATCCTATCAGGAGGAACAGGGCAAAGCCTCCGTTCTTTACAAATCCGAGCAGCTGCTCGGCGGTTCCGCACAGCAAACATACAGCAGCGCGCTCGCCGAGCTGGACAGCAGTCTGCAACAGGCATACAGCGACTATATGGATGCGCTCGATACAATCGGCAATACGCCGTCGGAGATTTCCGCAAAACAGTCTGAACTGGATGCAAAGCAGGCGGATGCAGCGCTGATACAGGAAAAACAGAAAGCGACGCAGTCAGATGTCAGGCAGGCAGAATCTGAATATCGCTCCGCAGCAGATCAGTATAACAGCATCGCAGCCGAATACAATGCCGCTGCCGGAACAGTCCGTTATCTCGGAAAGGCGCTTGGCAAAGATATTTCCGGCATTTCCCTTGCAGAAAACGTCAGCGCCGAGATACAGGCTGCACAAAGCAGCAGCACGGAACCGGCAGAGGATTCCGGCAGAGGCGCACCGGATGCAGCGGGAACTGCTGACCGTCCGGAGATGCAGGATTTCAACTTTTCCAGCCAATCCTCTTTCCACAGCGCAGCGGTTACCGCAGCGGACACACTGTCTGCCGAAAACAGTGCAGCGGACAGCCTGACGCAGCTTTATCACGATGCTTTCGCTGAATACGAAGCACAGAAGGCACATCTTGCGAACGCGGAAAACGCATTCCGGAATGCCGAAAGCGACTATCGGGAATACACGGAAGTGCTGAAAGAACAGGAGTCAGCACTGAAAGACGCACAAAGCAGCGTATCATCTCTGGAAAAGGAAATCAGCTCGCTGAACAGCACGCTTTCCAAAGCCCGGAACAATCTGAGCAAGCTGCGTTCGGAATACAATTCCCGCAAAGCATCCTATGAAACCGATCAGCTGGAACTGAAGCACACGCTTGATACGGACACCGCAGCCGGTGAAAACGCGGAATACCATTACGAAATCACCTGCGCAACGATTGAGGATGAACTTGAAAAGGCACAGTCAGCGTATGACACAGCAGAAGAAAACCTCCGCATCTTCGATGAAGACCTCGCGGACGGCTATGTGTGCGCAAAACAGGACGGCATCATCTATTCGCTGAACTGCCAGGAGGGCAGATCGGTGAATCTGAATACAGCATATGTATCGTATGTGGATGAGAGCAGCTTCTATACGACCGTGGAGCTGGACCAGAACGATGTGACGCAGGTCAGCATCGGCGATTCCGTACTGATCTACTCCTCGGAAACAGGCACGGCCAACGGCAAGGTCACAGCGATAGCTGCGGGAGAATCCACAAGCCTTGCCGATGTCCGGTTCAATGTGACGGTCACCGCGGACGAAAGCGCAGATCTTTACAGCGGGGAATCGGTCAATGTGTATTTCAATGCCGGGAATCTGAAACAGAGCGATTTCAGGGATTTTGACGGCGGCGGGAACAGTGAACGTCAAAAGACGGCATCGGACGGTGAACGTCCGGGCTTCGGCGGCGGAATGCCGGAGGGCTTTGATCCCTCAAACATGCCGGATTTCGGCAGAAGAAAGGATGATTAAGATGAAGAAAAAAAGTCCTTGCAGGTGTTGCCGCGCTGGTACTCACCGGCAGTGCCGTTTTCGGATATAATACATTTCAGAAGTCCACGCAGAGCAGCGCTGCGGAGATTGCCAAAGAGGTCACGGTACAGCGCGGCAATGTGACCGCGGGTGTGACCGAAAGTGCAGCGGTCAGTGTGGAATCCCTGGCGCAGACCTATGACCTGACGCTGACCTCGACCAGCGTTTCCGCTTCCGTAGAAAGCAGCGGCGGTTCTTCCCGCGGCGGCGGCATGAGCGGAATGGGCGGCGGTATGAGCGGCATGGGCGGCATGGGCAGTATGCCGGGCGGCGGCATGGGCAGCATGGGTTCAACCAGTGTATCCACACAGTCTGAATCGTCAGCAGTCGCACTTGTTGTCGATCAGGTCTGCATCACCGAAGGTCAGACGGTCAAAAAGGGCGATGTGCTCATGACAATCACGCAGGAGAGCATCGACGAAGCGCGCGCAGCGCTGACCGAAGCGGTCGAAGATGCGGAGCTGGCGCTCAAGCAGGCGCAGATCGAGGAAAACGAAACACGGCTTTCCGCGCAGTATGACTACGATACGCGCATGACTGAGGGCCAAAATGCGCTGGCAGTCTACAATGCCGCGATGAACGAGATTGCGCAGAACATCAGTGATCTGGAAACGCAGATCGCGGAATGTACGGATGAGAAGCAGCTGGCTTCCCTGCGGTCGCAGCTCTCCTCCGCGAAAAGCTCCCGCACCGCAGATGAGCTGGCCGCAAAGCAGACCTATGAAGAAGCTCTGATGTACTACGAAAACGCACAGGATCTCTACGATGTTTCCGTGAATGATGTCGGCGCATCGTCAGAAGAAGCACAGGAAGCCGTTGATGCGGCGCAGGCAGACCTTGCAGCGTTTGAGGATTACATCAACGACGGCAGCATCCGTGCCGAATACAGCGGTACCGTCACCGGCGTCGGCTATGCATCCGGCGATACCCTGACAGCCGATACCGCGATTGCCGAATTTGCAGATGCAGAAAGCATCACGGTCACGGTCAGTGTCACAGAGGACGACATTGCTGCGGTGCATCTTGACGATACCGTCGAAGTCAGCTTCCTTTCCTACCCGGATGAAGTGTTCTCCGGCTATGTTTCGGGAATCGGTTCATCCTCAACAAGCGGCAATTCCGCAACGGTCAGCTATCCGGTCACTGTCGTTGTGACGAGCGTTCCGGACATGCTGCTCTCCGGCATGACCGCAAATGTCACCTTTATCACCAAGCAGGTCAGGGATGTCCTGTATGTATCGAATAAGGCAATCACGACCGAGGGCGCTGACAGCTATGTGATCCGGAAAAAGAAGGACGGCAGCGAGGAGCGGATCCGCGTCGGAATCGGTTTCTCGAACGGCAGCATTGCCGAAATCGAAGGCGTATCGGAGGGCGACACTTTGCTTATCAAAGGAAAGGTGAGCTGATATGCGGTTTTCAGAAATACTCAATCTTGTGAAGCTGAATCTCATCCAAAACAAATTCAAGGTTCTGCTGACCTCAATCGGCATTATCGTCGGCGCGACAACCATCGTGATCGTGATTGCGGTCGGACGCGGCGGCAAGGCGGATGTGGCAGAGCAGTTCCGGAATCTCAACGCCGGTGCGCTGGATATCAGCTATGAACAGGCACAGGGCAGCGGCGGATTCTCATTCGGCGGCAGCAGACCTTCCTCCGTCGGCAGTAGCAGCGGCAGCCGGCCGGATTTCTCCGGCAGCTTTTCCATGCCGGGCGGCGGCGAGATGCCGTCCTTCTCCGGCAGCCGTTCAGGCGGAAGCAGCTCCGGCGGCTCCGGCGAAAAAAGCAGCCGCGGCAGCGGATTCTTCTCGGGATTCGGCAGTATGTTCGGCGGCATCTTCGGCGGCGGCAGCGATACCAAAAACACGGAGCGCATCACGCTTTCCGCCGATGACATGGAGGACATCACCTCCTATGTCCCGGGACTGAGCGACGCGACCATTTCCTATACGGTCAAGCAGAATATCTACGGCGGCAACATTGAGGAAACAGAATCCTATACCGTTGCCGGCACGCTCTCCAATTACGCAGAGCTGAGCAATCTCACGATGCTGTTCGGCGATTATCTGACCGATGCCGACAACGAGAACAAAACAAAGGTCTGTGTCCTCGGATACAGTACAGCCAAACAGATCTTCGGCAGCGCAGAGGATGCCTATGACAGCCTTGTTTATATCGACGACCGCCCGTATACGGTCGGCGGCGTTCTGGCGGAACAGGGCTCTGTCGAGGCAGGCATCAGCGCGGATGAAGCAATCTTCATCCCGTATGCGACCGGCATCAAGTATCTGACCGGCAGCGAAATCAGCCCGACGATCACCGTGATTGCAGCAGATGTTGACAACATCGAAGCAGTACGCGAAAATGTGAAAACGGTGCTTGCCGCAAGCTATCCGAATGCGGAATTTACAATCTCCGATGCAGGCAGCAAAATGGAAGCTGCGAACAAATCCAACGAAACGCTGACGCTCATGCTGATTGCTATGGCGTCAATCGTGTTCATCATCGGCGGCATCAGCATCATGAACGTGCTGTTCGTATCCGTCAAGGAACGCACTGAGGAAATCGGCATTCTGAAAGCAATCGGCGGCTCCCGCAGGGATATCCTGCTGGAGTTCATCATGGAAGCCTGCTTCATCAGTCTGATCGGCGGCATCATCGGCGTTATGCTGAGCTTTGTTATCAATCCGGTGCTGTCCGGTTTCAGCATCCGCACGGAAATGTCCGTTAGCGGCGCAGTGCTTGCACTTGCGTTTTCGATTGTGACCGGCACGGTATTCGGATTCTATCCGGCCTGGAAGGCGTCCAAGCTCGTTCCGGTCGAGGCACTTTCCAGCGAATAAAGGAGATCAGATATGAAAAGATTATTGACAGCTGCCATGGCAGCAGCATTGCTTGCATCCCTGACAGCGTGCGGCAGCAATGCCAGCGCAGCGAATGCAGACTATATTTACGGGCAGATTGATTCTGTATCGGGCAATGATATCGTGCTTCTGCTGGCGGATTACAACGAAAACGCGGACAGCGGCAATGCAGATGCCGCGGAGGAATCGGATTCCGGAAAACGCTCCGGCGACTCCAAACGCGAAAAGCCGGAAGGCTTTGACAAGTCAAAATTCAGCGGGGAAATGCCGGAGGGCTTTGATCCCTCGAATATGCCGGAGGGATTCAGCAGATCGAAAAAGAACAGCGATTCCGATAATGAATCCGGCGATACCAAGCGTGAAAGACCGGAGGGCTTCGACAAATCGAAATTCAGCGGCGAGATGCCGGAGGGCTTTGATCCCTCGAATATGCCGGAGGGATTCAGCCGATCCAAAAAAGACGGCGATTCAGATAACGAATCGGGCGAATCCAAGCGCGAAAAGCCGGAGGGCTTTGACAAATCCAAATTCAGCGGCGAGATGCCGGAGGGATTTGATCCGTCCAATCTGCCGGAGGGATTTGAGAAACCGGCTGACGGTGAGATGCCGGAAGGCTTTGACAAATCGAAATTCGGCGGCAGCAAATCAAACCGCAGCGGGAGCAGCAGCTATACGCTGACCGGCGAACAGGAAGAGCTGCGCATCGCAGTCGGAACGACTGTCACGACTGCGCTGGGTGTCGAAACGGATTTTGAAGTGCTGAAATCCGGCAATCTGATCAAGTGTACTGTCGAAAAAGACAGTGATGGCAATGACGTCATCACAGCAATTTGGATCATGGAAGAGTGAGGGATATGTATGGGAACAGAACAGGTCATTTCCATGAAGCAGGTCTGCAAGAGCTATCAGATGGGCGCGGAAAAGCTGAATGTCCTCAAAAGCATTGATTTTACGGTCAATAAGGGGGAATTCACTGCAATCCTGGGGCCGTCCGGCTCCGGCAAATCGACGCTGATGAATATTATCGGCTGCATGGACACCATGGACAGCGGCTCTTATCAGCTGAACAGCATCCCGATCCATGAAGCAAAGGAAAAGGAGCTGACCAAGATCCGCAATCAGGAAATCGGATTCATCTTTCAGAATTATCATCTGATTCCGACCTATACGGTGATGCAGAATATCATCATGCCGCTGCTGATGCGCGGCGAAGACCGGAAAACTGCGGAAAAGGAATGCGGGGAAGTCATTTCGATGCTTGGCCTGTCGGAGCGTCTGCGGCATAAGCCTTCGGAGCTGTCAGGCGGTCAGCGGCAGAGAGTTGCGATTGCACGGGCACTGTGCAGCAAGCCCTCGCTGCTGCTTGCAGATGAGCCGACCGGTGCGCTTGACCAGAACAGCGGCACAGAGGTATTGAAGCTGTTTACGAAGCTGCATGAAATGGGCAACACAATCGTCATGATCACCCATGATATGAATGTGGCAAAATGGGCACAGAGAACCGTGCGTATCGTTGACGGGGAAATGTTCGAGGGGAACTGAATAGATGCGAACCGCCGGCTGCATGATGATTGCGGCCGGCGGTTCGTATTTTTCCGTTTTTGCTGTGCAGCTCTGAAGCTGATTCCATGTTTATCATCTTATGCCGGTCACCGGCATGTACGGTCACGCGCTGCGAACATTCGCAGAAATCAGGCTCTGCACTGCGTCAAAGATTCTGTGCGCAATATAGGCATTGTTCATCGTATAAAGATGAATGCCGTCCACGCCCTCTGCAATCAGGTCGGTGATCTGATCTATCGCATAGGCAATGCCTGCATCCCGCAGAGCCGTTTCATGATACTCATATTTTTCCAGCATGCGCACGAATTTCTTCGGCAGCGCGACCCCGCACAGCTTTACCATGCGCTCGATCTGCCGCTTATTGGTGACAGGCATGATGCCCGCTTCGATCGGTGCAGAAATCCCGGCAATGCGCGCTTTCTCCTGAAAATCATAGAAGTATGCATTGTCAAGGAACAGCTGTGTGATCAGATGATCGGCGCCGCAGTCCGTTTTGTATTTCAGCCATTTCAGGTCATCGACCGCACTGCTGCTTTCCGAGTGAATCTCCGGATAGCATGCGGCAAGGATGTTGAAATCATAATGCGCCCGGATGAATGAAATGAGGTCGCTGGCATTGCGGAAATCTCCGGCAGGCGCGGCATCATCCGTGCGGTCGCCGCGCAGCGCAAGAATGTTTTCGATGCCGGCTTCCTGCATCCGGTCAAGGATCTCTTTCGCCTGCGGCTTCGTCAGGTTGATGCAGGGCAGATGCGCAACGCTTTCCACACCGTATCTGCGCTGAATATCCGATGCGATCTGTATGGTTTTGCTGCCGTTTTTACCGCCGCCCGCGCCGTATGTCACGCTGATAAAATCCGGCTTGATATCGGAAAGCTGCTCCAGCGTCTGATAAATCACGCGCTCGTCCGCATCCGGCTTCGGCGGAAACACCTCCAGCGAAAAAACAGTTTTCTGTTTGAATAAATCAGCAGTTTTCATTTCTTGCCTCTTTTGCCGCATTCACAAGGTTTTCAAGGCTCGGAACGGTTTCCGCATTTCCTCTGGTTTTCAGGCCGCAGTCCGGGTTGACCCAGAGCTTTTCCGCAGGGATCCGCGCACGCATTTTGCTGATTGCGTCTTTGATCTCCTCTTTCGACGGAATACGCGGAGAATGGATATCATATACGCCCGGTCCGACCTCTGTACGGAAATTGTTTTCTTTCAGCACATCCAGAATCGTCAGATCGGAACGTGACGCCTCAAATGTGATCACATCCGCATCCATATCGTCAATATCCCGAATAATATCCGCAAATTCGCTGTAACACATATGCGTGTGAATCTGTGTTTCCGGTTTCACGCCGCTGTGTACATACCGGAACGCAGGAATTGCCCAGTCAAGATAATCCTCGTGCCAGTCGGCTTTGCGAAGCGGCAGCTTTTCACGCAGCGCAGCTTCATCCACCTGAATGATGCGGATGCCGTTCGCTTCGAGATCCAGCACCTCCTCGCGGATGGCCAGTGCGATTTGCAGCGCGCTCTCTTTCAGAGAAATATCCTCGCGCGGGAACGACCAGTTGAGAATCGTCACAGGGCCGGTCAGCATTCCCTTCATCGGTTTCTCCGTCAGGCTTTGTGCATAGACAGACCAGCGCACAGTCATCGGCTTGGCTCTGGAAATATCGCCCCAGATAACCGGCGGCTTGACGCAGCGCGTACCGTAGGACTGCACCCACGCTTTTTCCGTAAAGAGATATCCGTCAAGGCATTCTCCGAAGTATTCCACCATGTCGTTGCGCTCAAATTCGCCGTGAACGAGCACGTCCAGACCGATTTTCTCCTGTAACGCGACACATTCCGCAATCTTGCGCTCAATCAGCTTTTCGTAATCCGTGGCTGACAGTTCTCCCCTGCGCAGTGCAGTGCGGGCAGATTTGACATCCGCCGTCTGCGGGAACGATCCGATGGTTGTTGTCGGAAACAGCGGCAGCTGAAAACGTGCCTTCTGGATCTTTTCACGTTCTGCAAATTCCGGCTGTCTGACGAAGTCCTGCGCGGTCAGCGCGGCGACCTTTGCTTTGACGGCATCGTTTGTGCCGGAGCGTTTCTCATTGTGCAGCGCGGCATTCCGGCGATATTCCTCTGTTTCAAACGGTGCGTCGGAATCCGCGATCTGTTTTAGTTCCGCAAGCTCTGTGAGCTTTTCCTCTGCATAGGCAAAGTGCTTCTTATAGCCTTCCGCGAGCTTTGTTTCGTTTGCGAGCGTACAGGGAACATGGAGCAGGGAGCAGGATGTATTCAGTACGATTGCGGAAGCATGCTCCTTTAACTGATTGAGTGTCAGGATCGTCGCGGCATAGCTGTTGCGCCAGATATTCTTGCCGTTCACAACACCCGCGAACAGAACCTTGTCCTTCGGAAAGCCGTTCTCCCTGACAAGTGCAAGGGAATGTTTGCCTTCGACAAAATCCAGACCGATGCCGTCAAAGCCGAGGCTGCAAAGCGCCTGGTAGCAATCACGTACATCGCCGAAATAGGTCTGCGCCAGCACTTTGACACTGCCCTTGTGCGGCAGAATCTGTTCATACAGCGCTTTGAACAGCTGAATATCCTCCGCAGTCATATCCATGACGAGCGAGGGTTCATCGAACTGCACCCATTCTGCGCCGAGTGCACTGAATTTCTCCAGCAGTTCAGAATACGCACCGGCAGCCTGCTGAATAAAATCAGCGGCTTTTTTTTGCCCCCTGAATCTTGCGAGCTTGAGGAATGTGTACGCGCCGATGAGAACCGGTTTTGTTTTCACGCCGTGATCCAGCGCCTCACGGAAAAGGCCGAACGGTTTTGTGCCGGTCAGACGGATTTCCGTGTCATCGTCAATCTCCGGAACCATATAGTGATAGTTGGTATTGAACCATTTTTTCATGGCAAGCGCCTTGACGTCGCCCTTTTCACCCTGATAGCCGCGTGCTGCCGCAAAATAGGTATCCAGCCCGGAAAGGCCGAGCGCAGAATATCTGGCAGGCACGGCATTCAGCAGAAATGCGGTATCCAGTACGCCGTCATAAAACGAAAAATCGTTGGACGGTATCATATCAAGTCCGCTGTTTTTCTGGAGATTCAGATTGAACAGACGGATCTCTTTTGCTGCCTGTTCCAGTTCTGCTGCGGAGATCTCGCCGCGGAAATACTTCTCACTTGCGAATTTCAGTTCACGCAGATTTCCGATTCTGGGGTATCCAATGATTGTTGTATTCATTTCCTACGCCTCCGGTATGTTTTTGATATGACATCATTATACCACAGCTTCCGGAAATGTGTTAATACCAAAAAGAGATGCCATTCCATAGCTAAAAGCTATATCAGAGCGTACAGTTCGCAATATACCGGTCAAGATGCTCCAGATAACGCTTTGTCAGCGTATTCATCGGTCTGTCGGTCGTGATAATATAGCCAATCTCCATGATTTCATCACTTTCCAGCGGAATCGACACGATATTGCTGCCGTTGAGATCCGTGCTCAGAATCCCCGATGAAATCGTATAGCCGTTCAGTCCGATCAGCAGATTGAAGAGTGTCGCTCTGTCGGAAACAACGATGTTTTTCGGACTGTCGGCAGTGATATGGAGCTCCTCCGCATAATAAAACGAATTCTTCACGCCCTGATCGTAAGTCAGACGCGGAAAGGCTTTCAGATCATCCAGCGTAACCTTGTTTCTGCCGACAAGCGGATTGCTCCGGCTGACAAAGACATGGGGCCTGGCCGTAAACAGCGGTTCAAATTTCAGCTCTTCATTTTGCAGAATATGCCGGATGACTTCACGGTTAAAACGACTGAGATACAGGACGCCGATATCGCTTCTGTGCGTCCGGACATCCTCGATAATCTCAGCAGTTTTCAGCTCACGGAGCGTGAATTCATACTTATCCCTACCGTATTCCCGCACCAGCTCCACAAACGCATTGACTACAAACGCATAGTGCTGGGAGGACACCGCAAACGCCCGGTTCGGCGGCGGTGCGGACTTGTATTCGCGCTCAAGGAGCTCTGTCTGCTCGACAATCTGCCGCGCATAAGACAGGAATTTTGTCCCTTCTTCCGAAAGATAGACACCCCGGTTGCTGCGGTTGAAAATCGTGATGCCCATTTCCTTTTCCAGCTCTGCAACAGATTTTGACAGACTCGGCTGCGCAATAAACAGGCGCTCCGCGGCCATTGTGATCGAGCCTGTTTCCGCAATCATGATGATGTATTTCAGCTGCTGTAAGGTCATATACTCCCCTCCTCCAATGTAATATTATACCACATGATACTGGATAATTCAAGAGAGAATACCGCCGTGGGTGCGGCAGAGCGGGATTGATAATGGGGCTCCCGCACGCTTCGCTATGCGTTTGCACCGCAAACCCGCCAAAGGATCATAAAATTGCTGCTGAGCAGATCGCATAGCTGCACGCCGACGTTTCGCTCGGCCGGAGCAGTCCGCTGAAACTGCCTCTGCGCAGCACTCCTCTCGTTGACTTTTTGTATTGGCTTATGATATAATTAGGGAAAGCGGAGAATGTCCGCTTCAAATCGGATTTTAGAGGGGACACCAATGAAAAAGTGTTTGAAGGTCCTCAAATGGACAGGGATCGTTCTGCTTGGACTTATCATCATTCTTTTGATCGTCCGTTTCATCGGTAAGCAGCATTACAGCCGGACACCTGACGGCGGCATCAATGAAGTCATGGATATAGATGTCAACGGGCAGAAGCAATGGATCAACATTTACGGTGAAGACCGGAATAATCCCGTCCTGCTGTATGTGCACGGCGGTCCCGGCAATCCAACCAGTTCTATTGACTGGCCTGCGCTTCGCAGACTCGCAAAGGATTATACCGTTGTCAACTGGGATCAGCGTGATTGCGGATTAACCGGAATCCATGATTCGCAGAATACAGCAATCACGTCTGAAATGATGCAGCTGGATATTGACCGCGTGACTGATTTTGTCCTTGACTATATGAACAAGGATAAATTAACAGTTATGGGAATGTCGTGGGGCTCGAAGTACGGTGGGGACTATGCTGCAAGGCATCCCGAAAAAGTCGATTGTCTGATCTGCCTTTCGATTGCACTGGATGAATTTTCCGATGCTTATGTCAATCAGGCAATTCTTGATTATGCAGAGGGAAGAATTGACTTCCACACGGCAGTTGATACGTACGGTTACGAAATGTTCTTTCATTTTGCACCTTATGACGCGACGCAGGAGATTGCGCTGCAAAAGAAATACTATGAAGGCACAAAGCTGGCTTTGGCGGAATTGACAGCGCATGACGAGAAATACCGAGCGCTTCTGAATGATTATGAACCCGCCGCCTATGTTGATTGGTATCACGACCAGAGCAATCAGGCGCTTGAAAAGAAAGCAGTCGAAATGGAGAAAATTGAAAGGAAGCTGCAAAAGCGGTATGGCTATGATCGTATCGTAGGATTGCCTGATATTCTGAAAGATACAGATTACAGCCTTGCCGCGGCAGTGTTCTTCAATCCTTACTATACACTCAGCGATTGGGCGCGGTACAGGCCCGATGACTATGACGATGAAACAACAGATCGGCTTTCTGCGAATTTCCCGCATCTCAGTGAGATCACCGGTTTTGAAATACCTGTTTATATCTTGCAAGGGGATCGGGACTGTCACTGCGGAGCGGAGCAGAAATATCTCGAACAGCTGAACGCACCTGATAAGGAGTTTCGCACGATCAAGGGCGATCATACTTCGACACTGGCACACTCTGAAGAACTGGCAGAGTTCATACATGAGATCGCAGAAAAGCAGAAGAACAGTTAAATTCTGAATGTTCGCTCAGATGCCAAACAGCCCCTCCGTTCTCCGGAAGGGCTGTTCTTTTCAAATATTACGATTCGGCGGTTTGTGTCATGGCTCCCGCAGATCCGAAAGCGGATGCGAGCCCTGATAATCCCACTCCTTTTCATTCAACACAGCAATCAGCTTACCGGTGGCTGTGTTTCGCACAATATAGTACGCATCATTCACTTCAAACTGATCCCATTTGTCTTTGTCGGTGCTTTGCGGAATATCGCTTGAAAAGCGCAGGTAATACACGCCGTCCTCCTCGTATTTCTCCGCAACATTGATCAGTGAAATCTCCCACGGCGTTTCGTGGTCCCCGATTTTCTCTTCAATCGCTTCATCCGTGAACACATATTTTCCGTCTGCATTTGTATTCTGACCGGGCACGCCGGTTCCGATCCTGCCGTTCAGTGCCAACACCCCTAGAACAGTCCCGAAAACAACAAACAATGCAAAAAAGGCTGCCATAACGAAATTGCCGGTGTTTCTGCCTTTGCGCGGCGCAGAATAAAATACTTCCGAGGGAATGCGCGGATTCAGGCGCATCGTGACGGTTTCACCGATTTCTGCATCCGGTTCACTGCGGAACGCCTCATTGACAGATTCATAATGTTCGCCTGCATAGTCGTATTCAAATACTTCGGATGATTCAACGTGCGGCCCGTTCCTCTGGTTCACAATCATGTGCGCATAGCCGATGCATCTGCCCTCAACGGGTATCCCGTTACGGTTGCTGGTGCTGTATATACGAAACAGAGAATACACGAGAAATAACAAACCGCCGCTTGCAAACATACCGGCACCGAGCATCGCAAATGCACGGTCGCTCCCGAGTTTATCTGTCAGTAAAATCGGAACAGAAACGGACAGCCCAAGCAGAATGGCCATCACGCCGATGACAATGTGTGCTGCGAAGCTGCGTTCACGGCTGGCACGTGTCTTCGGTATCATCACGAAGCCCATAAAGACAAACATCCCGCCGAACATGCAGATCGCAGCAGAAGGATGACCGGACTGCGCCGCAACAGCTACCCCGACGATAAAGCCGATCACGACCAGAACAGAAGCCCATATCGGCGTTCCTTTTTTCTCCGGATGATTGCGCTGTTCTTCTCTCAGGCGCTGCTTTTTTTCTGAGAGCAGCGTACTGACGCCGGACATGTCCATGTGCTTTTCAGTGTTAAAAATGAATTGCCTGTCATCAGGATCATATCGCATGATGCTCACTCCTTTTTTCAGATGATATGAAGAAATATATGACGGCGCCGTCCGGATGGCTGAATGCGGTATTGTCCGGCATCAGATCCATCACGCAGCAAGTCTCATCAGCCCGGCGATGCCGCAGATCACCATCAGCAGTACCCCGACCGCCGTAATGAGCGCATCCAGCCGCAAATGCTGCTCTGCGGTCAGCTTTTTTTGCAGATACGCAATATCAAACACCGCGCCGCCGAGTGTGCCGGCTGTAAAAATGACAATCGCACCGATGCCGAACCATTTCAGCTTTGCGTCATGCAGTGCGGGGGATGTATTCTTTGCCCAGATCAGCACCGGAACCGTATAGATCAAAAAGCAGAGCATCCCGACCGCAATCGGAACGCAGCTTCGCGTGCCGCGGTATTTCATAGCTGTTCCTCTCAAAAAATGCGCAGAAATTCCGGCGCATAATAATGCCATAGAATAAGAACCGCGATCAGAAACACGATCGCCATTCCGAGTTCCAGAAGGTCAAATGTCTGTTTGGAGAGCCTGCTTTTCAGCCTATCCTTCACAAGCCATCCCAAAAACATACTGACCGCACTGCCGCCAAGCCAGACCCACATGGCTGCATCATTGTCGTTTGAGAAAAAAGCAGCATTCGGGAACCGCTGTTCCAGCAGATAAATCACGCCGCAATACAGGGCGTTCCACAAAATAAAAGCGAATAAGTAAAACGGAGATACCGGTCTTCCTCGTCTGCTCATTCTGTACTCCTTTGTATCACCGAATCAAAGCGCCTCATATCAGGTTTCATATATTATACCACAAATGCTGCGGTTTTACAAGAGGAGAATGTTCATATAAAAAGAGAAGCTGCGCATTCAGGGAATACGCTGTTTCATGACTTGACAGACGGGTGTTCCGCAACTGGAAGATAATATGGTATAATAGGTGCAGCGTGCTGACTCAGACAGCATTTCAAAAAAAGCGTGACCAAAACTGTTTTTTGTTGTCTAATAGATCAGAGGGAGGTGAAACGATGATCAGCGAAAGCCGGATCATTTCGATGCTGCAAGCACGGGATGAAAGCGCACTGCGTGTGATCAGTGAACAATACGGAAAGCTCTGTTATCAGATCGCATTCCGCATCGTCGGAAACCGTGAGGATGCGGAAGAATGCGTCAGCGATATGCTGGCCGCGGTCTGGAATGCGATTCCGCCGGATTATCCGGAAAACCTGCGCGCTTATCTCGCCGCGATTGTACGCCGGATCGCTGTAAACCGCTATAAGCAGGCGCACCGCCGGAAACGCGGCAGCACGGTCTATACCGCGACACTCGACGAGCTTGCAGAGATTATCCATTCGCCTGATCGGGTCGAGCAGCAAATTGAGCAGCATGAGCTGACGGAAGCACTCACGGCATGGCTTCGGACACTCCCTCCCAAAACCTGCCGTATCTTCATGCAGCGATATTTTCTTTCGGAAACCCTTCAGGCAATTGCAGCACAAAACAATATGGGTATTGGCGCAGTTAAAATGTCACTGCTGCGCACAAGAAACAAGCTCAAGGACTACCTGAGAAAGGAAGGATTGCTATGAAGCCATCCGATATTTCAGACGCACTCGGCAATGTTCCCGAGGAACTCATCGGGAGCTGCTTCGGTTACACAAGGCCGCAAAAAACAGCACCGTCAGCCAGCAGCCAGGCAAGCGCTGTGCCGAAAAAGAACAGTATGCGTTTTTCACAGCCGGCAATCAGACATGCAGCGCACAAGCCTGAAAAAACACCGATCCGGATTTCTTCTTTTGCATCCGGCATCGCGGTTGCAGCCTGTCTGCTATTTGCGGTTGGATTCGGTTTTTGGTTCATCAATACCGCGAATGATCTGCGGGCTCAAAACAGCACGGAATCTGTGACTGCAACGTATGTAAAAAGTACCGACTCCTTTGCGAGTACGTATTTCAACACCACCGACACCTATCATATTTATAAATCGCTCGACGGACAAACGAATATTCTGGATTATGAAACGATGGAAACAAGCCGCTTTTGCAGTAAGCCTGGCAGTCAGCATCCTGCATCAGACCGCACGCGCAGCTTTTTCGGCGGACTCATTCCGCTTTATGACGGACACTATGCATATTATTTCAAGGATGCGGGTGCCGGAACCAATCTGATGCGGTATGACTTTGAGCAGAATCAACCGGAAAAGCTGACAACGGTTGACGGCATCTCCGCTGCGGCGTATGATTTCAACAACTACGGAATGTATCTCCATGACAGCGTCATTTACTTTATTGGATATGTCGGTCATCAGATGGCTTTGTATTCCGTGGATCTCACCACATTGGAAGTGAATGATATCACCGCGCTGTATGATTATGAAACACTGTCGGGCTTCTATCCGATCACGCGGCAATCCGGCGAAGTCTATATGCAGGGCGAATTTGACGGCAAGCTTTGGTTCAATGTCGCATTTGTCGCCGAAAACGGACAATATACTTTCTATGTCACTTATTTTGATTTGGAAACGAAAACCTATCACGGCGAGCCGGAGGATTATGAGAACATTGATTTCGGTGCGGTATCATTTGCTTCAAAGGATTATCTGGTCATCACCCGCGAAGGACAGGCAGAGGTTTACAGAGCAGGGCAGGAGGAGCCGGTCATCCTCCATGACATCGCTTTCTTTCAGGATGCTTCTTTGTCTGTTTTTGATGACACATTATTCGTATGTGGAAAAGCATTCGATTTGAATACAACGGAAGTGCGCCGACTCAGCCTGCTCAATGAAGAAGATGATGTCATTATCGCAAAATACGGTGACTGCTATATTGTTGGAGCACAGCACGATTTCAGGAAAATCCCGGCGGCAGAGCTCCTGTCCGCGGATGAACCGTGAATCCGCGAGAAATTCAGCTTCAAATGATGCATCCCAGGTACCAGGAACAAAGCCGCCCGGATCACAACTCCGGGCGGCTGCATCTTCATATAAAAGAGGGGTGCGGCAATGCATGTGAACGAATTCACACGAAAAAAATGAAAAAGACAGAGAGTATTCCTGAAATATGTTACCACCTGAAAGTCGCCCATCGGTCATTCATGTTCGGCAGCAGCAGCGCAAAGAGCTTTGCACGGATACTGTATTTTTTCATTTCCTCATTGAAGCTGTGTTCTTCCACAAGCTGAAAGCCGTCCGCGAGATCAGCGATTTCCTGTCCCGAATCTGTGCCGGACATGAAATGCGCGTTTGTGTTTTTCACAGTATCGTGGTGCTTTTCGTTTTTCTGCATCATCTTGCTGTTCTGCTCTGCGATTAAGATGCCGCCATCCGGGAAATTGTTTTTCAGCACGTACAGGAATGTGCGGATCTGTTCAAGCGTCAGATACATGAACAGTCCCTCCGCGATAAAAACGGGCTTTGCTTTTCTGCTCTTGAGGGATTGCTGCACCGGTTCACACCAGTCATCCTCCAAAGCGTTTCCTGCGATCATCGTCACGCGGTCACGCTCCGGGAATGCCTTTTTTCTTGCGGCAATCGCATCGGGCAGATCAAGATCGAACCACAGGATTTTGCCGTTATCCATTCTGGAAAAGCGGTTGTCAAATCCTGCGCCCACATTCACAACGACTGTATCCGGATGCTTCTGAATGATGCCTTTCAGCTGCCGGTCAAGCATGATGGTGCGTGCGACAACGCCCTCATGGGACATAAATTTATCATACTGTGCTGTATCAATGTTCAGTGCTCTGATGATTTCAACAGCCATCGGGTCTTTGATGCGGGCATTTTTCCGCTGTGTTTCATTTGCCTTGACCGCAAGCGGAATCAGCGCGGTCGTCTGGACATCGCCTAATTTCAGTTTCATGACAGAACGTCCTCCTATTTCAAGTCCGGTTAGCACGCTATAACCACATTACAGCATATGCTAACGCAAATTGCAAGCCATCTATGCAAAAAAGCCGTCCGATCCTGAACGACTTTTTCGCTGTGATTGATATGCTGAATTCCGGTGAATTGTTTAGAACGGATGCAAACGCTTACTTTTTAATGTGAAATGCACGCATGCCCGGAAAACACGCAGAAGCACCGAGCTCTTCCTCAATGCGGAGAAGCTGATTATACTTCGCAACGCGCTCAGAGCGGGACGGTGCGCCGGTTTTGATCTGGCAGGTGTTCAGTGCAACCGCGAGGTCAGCGATGGTTGTATCTGCCGTTTCGCCGGAGCGGTGCGAGGAAATTGCGGTATAACCGGCAGCGTGCGCCATTTTGATCGCTTCCAGTGTTTCGGAAACAGAGCCGATCTGATTCAGCTTGATGAGAATCGAATTGCCCGCGCCGAGCGAAATGCCCTTGGAAAGACGCTCCGTATTGGTGACGAACAGATCATCCCCGACAAGCTGCACCTTGCTGCCGATCTTTGCCGTCATACGCTGCCAGCCTTCCCAGTCCTCCTCATCCAGACCGTCCTCAATGGAGATGATCGGATATTTGTCAACAAGAGATTCCCAGTGGGCAATCAGCTCGTCAGAAGTGAATTCCTTTCCGGATTTCGGCTGTTTATAGAAGCCCTTGCCCTTTTCAGACTTCCATTCCGAAGAAGCAGCATCCATAGCGATCATGAAATCCTTGCCAGGCTCAAAGCCAGCCGCCTTGATTGCTTCCAGAATCTTCTCAATGGCTTCTTCATCAGAGGTCAGCTTGTTCGGTGCAAAGCCGCCCTCATCACCGACCGCCGTGACATCGCCCATATCTTTGATCAGCTTTTTCAGCGTATGGAACACCTCTGCACACCAGCGAAGCGCTTCCTTGAAAGACGGCGCACCCACCGGCATAATCATGAATTCCTGCGTATCGACAGCGCTGTCAGCGTGTGCGCCGCCGTTGAGAATGTTCATCATCGGGACAGGCAGCTTTGTCCCCTGAATGCCGCCGAGGAACCGATAAAGCGGGAGGCCGAGCGCAGTCGCCGCTGCTCTTGCCGTTGCAATCGACACGGCAAGAATGGCGTTTGCGCCGAGCCTGGATTTGTCCTTTGTGCCGTCCGCTTCGATCATCGCCTTGTCAATCGCATAAATGTCGGATGCATCCATTCCCGCCAGCACTTCGTTGATTTTGGTGTTGATATTCTCCACGGCCTTCTGTACGCCCTTGCCGAGATAACGGGATTTGTCCCCGTCACGCAGCTCCAGCGCCTCAAATTCGCCGGTCGATGCGCCGCTGGGAGCCGTGCCTCTGCCGACCGTACCGTCCATGAGATACACCTCAGCCTCGACTGTCGGATTGCCGCGGGAATCCAGAATCTCTCTGCCGACGACCTTTTCAATCTGCAAGTATTCCATAATAAAAATCTCCTTGTCTGCCGTAAGTACGGCAATAATATGATGAACACGATGACTCGTGTTATGCACGGTGCAGACTCATCAGGACGAAAAGCTCGCACTTCTTTCCGCCCTGACAGAAAGAAATCTGCCGATCTATTCGCGTTAGCGATTGCTAACTACAATATTATAGCACAGACAGATTCGTTTGTCAATATGATAAGGTTTGACTAACCGCCGTTTTCCGCAGGCATCGTGCATAGAATGTATTGAACATAACGCGTTGAAATGTGGATGAAGCAACGGTTATCAAAGAACCGCTCTGAACACCGGTCCTCTTTTCGATACGATAACAGCGGCTGCCCTGTGCTCAATCAGTACCGCGGCCGGCATAGAAATCCCGCAGCCGCTGCAAATTGTTTTCATTCAGCGGATATTGCTCCGCAATCTGTCCGTCCCCGATTCGCACAACTGCATCACATGCGGAAAGAATCAGTTCATAATCATGCGTGATCACAAAAATATAACGGTCTTTGGAACGCAGAGAACGCAGCAGCTCTGCCGTTTGCATCATATGCGTAAAATCCATTCCGCTTGTCGGTTCATCAAAAATCAGGATTTTCTTCTTACAAAATAACGCAGATGCGATGGCGACCCGCTGCTTTTGTCCGCCTGAAAGCGTCATGGGATGCCGGTCGCGCAGGGCGGAAATATCAAGCTGCTCCAGAATGCCCGCCAATTCCTTGCCGCCGCATTCATCCTGTGCCCCGAGCAGCACTTCTTCTGCGACACTGTCCGTAAACAGCTGGTGATTCACTTCCTGCATGACGATATAGCTCATTGCAATACGGGCGCTCCTGCCGTATGCTTTTCCGCCGAGCATCAGTTTTCCGCGCTGATGCTTCAGCAGGCCGCAGAGCGCAGATACAAACGTGGATTTTCCTGCACCGTTTTTTCCGATGACCGCAAAAATCTGCCCCGCCGGAAAGACCGCCTGCGGGATATTCAATACATTATGTTTTCCGTATGACAGAGAAAAATGAGAAAGCTCCATTTGTTCGTCAGATGCCGCCGGGGGATGACATTGCAGGGGCAGCAATGCGGGCTCGACCGGCCGAATGCCGGTAAGCATATGCCAGTTCAATGTCATTTTATGCAGCTCCTGCAATGTGTAATCCTGCATGATTCTGCCGTTCTCCATGTAAACGGCACGGTCTGCAATGCCTTCCAGATACCAGACCCGGTGCTCGGCAATCACAATCGTTTTCCCGATTGATTTCAGGAACAGCAGCACGCCGCGCAGCTCCCGGATTGCAAAATAATCCAAATTTGAGGACGGTTCATCCAGAATATAGATATCCGGATCAACTACATAAATGCCCGCAAAAGCAATTTTCTGTTTCTCTCCGCCGGACAGATTGAAAATATTCCGGTCAAGCAGCGGAGAAAGGTTCAATTTTTCAGCGGCATCGTCAACCCGTTTTCTGATGATTTCCGGTGGGAACCCATGATTCTCACATCCGAATGCAATCTCACTGGTGGTATTGACCGTATAAAACTGTGTCCGCGGATTCTGGAACACGGTGCCGACGCGCTTGGAGATTTCATACATCGGGACGTCTGTCGGATCAATATCGCCGACAGTGACCGTTCCTTTGACGTCCCCGTCATAGAATTCCGGTATCATGCCGTTCAGCAGCCGCGTGACCGTCGTTTTGCCGCAGCCGCTCTTGCCGCAGAGCAATACACATTCTCCGTCCTGCACGGTCAGACTGCAATCGGAAAGGGTGTCTGTCTTCTGACCGCTGTATCGGAATGTGACGTTTTTCAGCTCAATCACGGCGAAACGCCTCCTTTCAGATGCAGCATGCACATGACGGCCAGCCAGCCCGTCGCAGCTGCTGTGACAAGATAATCACAGATCCGGAACTGAACCGGCTCCATGCAGGTATGCTGACACGGATCATCCAGCCCGCGGCAGCACGCAGCCGCAGCCAGCTCATCGCTGATATTCAGCACGGAGATAAACATCGGCACAAACACATATTCCATGGTTTTCAGCGGCGAACACAGCACTGCTCTGAGGCTGATGCCGATGCCGCGCAGCTTCATTGCATTCCGGATCGCATTCCATTCCTCGCGGATGGTCGGAAAGCAGCGGAAAATCACGGACGAAGTCACGATCACACTGCGCGGCAGCTTCATTTTCCACATTGCAGCAGTATAGGCACTGACCGGTGTCGTGTCAATCAGCCATTTGCCGAGCATCAGGCAAGGGAGGAGCTTGCGGACACAGACGCACAGAAAGTACAGCAGAAAAAAGAAAAACTGCTCTGTTCTCTTGTCCGCGATCTGCTGCACAGCTGCCATGATCCCGAAAACGGCCAGATATTTCAGTGCTGTTTCCGGCTTTCCGCCGATTGTGACCACGATGCCGCAAAACAGCAGAACCGCTGTTTCATAAAACAGCGAACGCCCGAGAAACAAAAGGACGTCCAGCTCTAACAGCAGGAGCAGTTTGGTTCTCGGGTCAAATTTCAGAAATCGTTCGCTCTGTTTCATAATACGCCGGCTTTTTTGAGATGTTTATTCAGAACCTTGCCCGTAAACAGAGAGCCGAGCAATGAAAAAGCCATCGTTGCAAGGAGCATGGCAGGCAGCACCCACCACGGCGTCATACTGCGCACGGTATCGCAGAACTCACGGCTCATTCCCTCTTCTTCCGTCACACGGAAGAAATAATCACGCATAAACCAGATCGGAACAAAACCGCCGAACAGATTCCATGAGAAAAACATATGGCTGACCGCGTTCCTGCGGAAGCTCCGATACTGCCCCTGCTTTGCAATCAGCAGCGCAATGATGCCGGCCGGGACACTGATCAGCGGCGCAATCGGGATGTGACCGGTTGCAATCAGAATGATACTCGGCAGAACCGCTGCAATGAAGATCGGAACGCCGGAATGCGATTTGGCGATCATCATATGATAGGTCGGTGCAGCAAGCAGCGCAACTGCCATCGGCATCAGCAGGAACAAAACGGCGACCGGCATGCAGATTGCGCCGACAATGATGTAGGTTACCAGATACAGCGCGATGAATACGCCTGCCGCAACGGCACCTCTGGATGAACGGGATGAACTGTTTTTCATGATGATTTCTCCTTTACGAATGAATTTTCCATGTACCGGACTGATTCTGGATGTTCCAGAGCCGTGCATACAGTCCGTTCTGTGCAAGTAGCCCGTCATGCTTTCCGGATTCCGTGATCCGGCCGTGATCAAACACCAGAATCTGATCGGCCTCGGCAACTGTTTTCAGCTTATGCGCAATGACAATGACTGTTTTTCCTTCGGCAAGCCTGTTGATTGCCTGCTGAATCTGTGCTTCGTTTTCAGGGTCAAGGGATGCCGTTGCTTCGTCCAGAAGCAAAACCGGTGCATTTTTCAGCATCGCCCGCGCAATGGAGATGCGCTGCTTTTCTCCGCCGGACAATGTACAGCCGCCCTCCCCGATCATCGAATCAAAGCCGTCCGGCATTTCCATGATGAAATCATAGCAGTTCGCAGCCTTTGCTGCCTGTTCAATTTCCGCGCGCGTTGCATTTTCTTTACCGTATCCGATATTGCCCGCGACCGTATCCTGAAATAAATAGACATCCTGAAACACAAAGGAAATATTCTGCATCAGCTTTTCCGGCTCGATGTCCCTGACATTCCTGCCGCCCATGCGCACAGTGCCGGATGCCGGATCATAAAAGCGGGCAAGCAGCTTCAGCATGGTGCTTTTGCCCGAACCGGACGGGCCGACCAGTGCGGTCATCGTGCCGGACGGAAATGCAGCGGATACGCCCTTCAGAACCTCGGTGTCACCGTAGCCGAAATGCACGTTTTCCACAGTGAAATCATGCTGTTCGGGCGCATCCTCCCCGCCCTCCATGACGGGCGCATCCAGCAGCTTTGTGATGCGCTGTCCGGCTGCTGCACACATATTCAGCTCAGACCAGTTCATGATCGCCACAGCAAGCGGGTCGAAAATGCGTGTGCCGAGCAGCAGAAACATCGCAAATGTAGTGATCTGCAAGCTGCCGCCTGTCAGCAGATGCACACCGACGGCCATCATCAGCGGGAGCCCGCACCGCAGCAGCATCGCCGCAAGCAGATTCATAGAGCCGATGCAGCCCTCCGACCGGATGCAGTTGTCGCGGTGCGCGGTGCAGACCTGACGCAGCTTTCCGAAATTCTCTCCCTGCATATGGTACGCCTTGATTGTTTTCATGCCTGTCAGATATTCAATCAGACCGGCAGACTGTGCGGTCGCGGAAGCGTTCAGCCTTTGCGCCATGCGGGTTTCCATGCGCTTCATACCGAGCATGATGATGACAGACAGCGGGAATCCCGCAAAGCAGGCGAGCCCCATGCGCCAGTCTGCGATCAGCATCACAGCCGATGCGATGACGGCGACCAGAAAGCCGCTGATGATCTGCGGCAGAATGTGCGTCATTGCCGTTTCCGTTCTGGAAAAATCATTCATCATGGTGTTTCCGATCTCACCGGATGATTTGCCGGTCAGAATGCCGAGCGGCAGCTTGCGGATGTGCTCCGCAAGACGGATTCTTCCCTCTGCGGATGCAAAAAATCCGTCATGATATGTGACTTTACATGCGATGTTTTCCAGAAAATACGTTGCAGCCGTAAACAGCACCATCAGACCGAATGCCAGCCAGAGGCCGCCGCGGTCGGGCGTTCCGTCCTGAATATGCGTGTAGATCTGTTTGACAATATACGCAAGGCAGCCGAACGGCATCAGATTCGCAATGCTTGCAAGCGTATTCCAGACCGCAGGACGGATCAGCTTTTTCGGCTCATTGCAGGTAATATCGTGAAAAAGTGCTCTGAACATTGCCGATCCCCCCCTTATTTCGCAAGCCGCCAGTCGGATGAGGCTGACATCGCCTGCCACATCTCTGCATATTTTCCGTTCATGCCGAGCAGCTGTTCATGTGTGCCGCATTCAGAAACCGTACCGTTTTCAATCACCAGAATCTGATCCGCATTTTGAATCGTCGTCAGTCTGTGCGCGATCATGATGACGGTTTTGTCTTTTGCAAGTGCCGCAAGCGCCTGCTGCAATGCGTACTCATTTTCCGCATCGGCATAAGCACTTGCTTCGTCCAGAATCAGAATCGGAGCGTTTTTCAGAATGGCGCGCGCAATCGAAATGCGCTGCTTTTCTCCGCCGGACAGATACACACCGCCCTCGCCGAGCTTCGTATCATACCCCTGCGGAAGCTGCATGATAAAGTCGTGGCACTGCGCCGCCTTTGCAGCCGCGATCACGTCCTCTCTTGCAACGTCGGATTTGCCGGGGGCGATATTCTGATACACCGTATCCGCAAACAAAAAGCTCTCCTGGAATACGAATGCAAGCTGCTCCATGAGGTCATCCACAGAAAAATCGCGGATATCCGTTCCGCCGATTCTGATTGCGCCGCCTGTGACATCATAAAAGCGCGGAATCAGCTCTGCAATCGTGCTCTTTCCCGCGCCGGAGGGGCCGACCAGCGCCGTGACTCTGCCCTGCTCTGCCGTAAACGAAACATCGTGAAGCGTTTCCTGCTTTCCGTCATACGAAAATGCGACATGTTCAAATGTAATGTCATGATTGCAGACCGCAGCACGCCGGAGCGGTTCAGGGATTGCTTCTTCGTTCAGCACTGCATCCAGCCGGTTCACGCCCTCTGTAATGACATTCATGTTTTCCGAGAAATTGCGCAGCTTCAGCGTCGGAGCTGTAACGGCCGGGCCGAGAATCAGGAAGAAAATGAATGTAATGACAAAGGAAATGCTGCCCGGGTCTTTCAGATACAGCAGCAGACCGGCCGAGACAAGGAATGCCGCAACCGAAAGCACGAACATCCGGAAGCCGACAAAGCCCGGACGGATCATCTCTGTCATGCCGCCGGTGAAATCACGGTATCGGATGATGTCATCATAAAAGCTGCGGAAGGAACGAACCGTCTGCCCGAAAATCTTGATGGAGGGCATTCCATTGACATATTGCAGCGAGGATGCGCTGATGCGTTCCAGCGCGTCAAAGTTTTTCTGCACTCCGCCGCTTTTCATGACCTTGATAAGCACGGCAAACTGACAGACAAATCCCGCAATGATCGGAAACAGACATACGGCTGCCAGCAGCGCATGATACCGGAACATGATGATGAACATGGTGACCAGCATGACTGCTGTGCTGACAAAATCCGGAAGCTGATGCGCCAGAAACGCCTCGATCTGTTCGGCATCGCCTTCCAGAATCTGCTTGATTCTGCCGATGGAACTGCCGTTCAGATAACCGAGCGGCAGCCTGCCGATATGCTCAGCCGTCTTCAGGCGGACGCCGCAGACCACGCGGTACGCAAAGGTATGCGTCAGCATGCCTCCGGCGTAGCTCAGCAGGTATCCGCCGATCATGCCGGCAAGCCCGGCCGCCGCCTGCCGGAGCAGCAGCGCTTCATTCGGTACACCGCCGTCCGCAGCGCAGTGCAGCAGTTCGGACATAATCTGATAGACCGAAATGTATGGGACGAGCTGGCATAATGTTCCCAGAACGGAAAGCAGGATACTGCCGAGCAGCAGCTTCGGCTGCTTACCGGATATTTCCAGCAGCCGCGGGATTCCCTGCTTCTTTTTGGATGTTTGTTTCCTCATATGACCCCATATTCCTCTTTTCATCAGGATTGCCGGAATCTCTGCGGCGAGATTCCGGCATCGTTGGTTATCCTGTTTATCCGTTGACCTTCTGCTGCATCAGCGCCGTCATATCCTGAACGGAAACAGAATGTCCGAGCATGAAGTTTTCCTCGAGTGTAATGCCGAATTCCGTTTGCAGCGCAAGAAAGATTTCCGCAATCGCAAAGCTGTTTGCGCCGAGGTCTTCGATCAGGCGCGTTTCTGCCTGCATTTCCGAAGCGGGCACATTCAGCACCTCACTGACGCAGCGCTTGACTTTTTCCTGAATTGTTTGCAGTTCCATTGTTAGCTTTCTCCTTTGATCTCCGCTTTCCGGAACAGTTCGTTTCCGGTGATGATATACTCACGGATCGCATTTTTCTTGATCTTGCCGCTGGATGTTGCAGGCAGCGGCTGATCGGTGAAATAAGCTGCGCGCAGGCGCTTGAATACAGGCAGATCATGGTTCTTTCTGTTCAGAACACGCATGACCGCATCCGCCTTTTCCTGATCCGGTACAAAAGCAGCCAGAACCGGATGCTCCGAAACGCCGACCACGACATAAGAATCCGAATACGCTTTGATCTCGCTGAAAAATGCTTCCAGCTCATCCGGATAAATGTTTTCACCGGACGAATTCAGGATCACATCCTTGTTTCGGCCGAGCACAAAGAGGGATTTGTTTTCAATGCGGACATGATCGCCGGTGAAGAAATATTTGCCCATGAACAGTTCTGCGGGAACTTCCTTTCCGCCGATGAGCCGTCCTGCAAACACAATATCGCCTGCGACAATCAGTTCGCCTTCGCCCTCTTCCGTGATTGTCCCGTCATCATGGTAAATCCGCGCTTCGTAAACGTCCGAATCCACCGTGCCGACCGAGCCGTTTGTCCGCATATCAATGAACCGGTTGGTATTGGATGTCAGCGAGCCGATCTCCGTCATGCCGTAAGCCTGAGAAGAGAAGATTCCGACGCTGTCGAACAGGGCAAGCGTTTCCGGATTCGCCTTCGCTGCACCCATAATCACGAAGCCGAGCTGATCGCCCAGAACCGCCCGGAATGTTTCTGCATCCGCTTTCTGGTATTTTCCGATGATGTTTCTGACCACAGACTCCCAGATCATCGGCACAGAGTATGCAATCTGCACGCCTGCTTCCCGGATTGCAGTGATGACATTGGAGATGTTGACTGTTTCCGTTGTGACCATCGTGCCGTGCAGCAATTCATAGATAAAAATGGACATCAGCGCGGAAATATGATGGAACGGGAACATGGAAAACATGTTTTTTTTCGTGTCCTCCAGCAGAAAGCGCAGCGAATCCGATTCCTGATAGCGAGCCAGAACATTATTGATCTGTGCGCCGAACTGCTTTCCGGTATGAATGAAGATCTTCGGGGTGCCGGTCGTACCGGAGGTGCAGAGTGCAATTTTGTCGGCAAACGCCCGGTCAGACTGATAGCTGTCTGCGGGTTCGGACGCAATCAGTTCTGCAAACGGGAGCTTTTTCACATTCGTCGGCGTGTTCATGTCACTGCAAATCATGACCGAAATGACCGCATTCTCCGCCACATTGTTCAGGAATGCTTCATTTCCGTTGTTGTCGATGATGACAAGACGATAGCCCCGCATCATCAGCGCCCAGAACAGTGCCGCCCAGTACGGGCTGTTTGCGGCTTTGATTCCGATCCAGCTTCCCGCGGGCAGGTCTGCCAGAGCCGTTTCCAGTTTCACGGCAATGCCGTAAATGCGGTGCAGATAGCTTTCATAGCTTTCCTTGATCCAGCCGTGATCCGTATAGCATTCACAGAGATTGTACTTGTGTTCGCCGGAAAAAACCTTCTGAAAAATGCTTTCAAAGGTATCAATGCCCTGCATGATCATGCCGACTTTTCTCCTTTCGCAAGCAGCATCCGCTCAATGTCGTTCACGGATTCAAAATCGCTGAGTTCAATATCCTCCAGCGGCAGGGCAACATGGAATTCCTGCTCAAACCGGTCGATCATCTGAATAATCTCAAACGAATCAATAAAGCCGGATGTAATCAGCTGCAAGTCGTCCGTCAGCTCCTCAGCGGTCAGCATTTCTGTGTTTTCGAGAATGATCGCCTTGATCTTTTCTTTCATTTTACCACCGTCTTTCTTCAGTCCAGTATTTCTTCCGATACGCCGACAATATTCAGGACGTTCTGCAAATCGGCGCGGGTAATGGGCGAATTGAGCGTTTCCAGCGCGCACTCACGTGTCATTTCACCGCTGCGGACGATCCCGCTCATTTCTGTTTCATGCTGCGAATATCCGAACTGCTTTCTCGCAAGATACTGCGCGAGGAAATTGAACATACAGTTCGTGGAATTTTTCGGCCAGCTGTATGCCGGCACCTTGAATTTCAATTCGTTTTTCAAAAGCTGAATGATGTCATCCTCATCGTAATCAAAATACTTGAACGGGGAGATTTGTTCAATGCTTTTGTAATGCTTGGCGAAATAGCCGACCGGATTCCGGAACATTTCCGCCAGATCTGCAAATTCCGGATGCGACTCCAGCAGCGTCAGCATATTCCGGTCGGAAAGGTCATAGATCCAGAACAGCTCATCCTGCGCGATATAGGACTGCCCTTTCGTATATCCGCCGAGAATCAGATGAATGTCGTGCTGCAGGCAGATGTCCTTGATGAATTTGTCCAGCAGCAGGTGGCAGACGCGGCAGTAATAGAGCTCCATGCGCGATTCCAGCATAACCCTGAACAGATTCTTCATGGTATTCGTCCGGAACATGATGAGATCCACATTCAGGATGTCGGAGGCGTTCTGAATGTTTTCGTACATTTCCGGAATCGAAAAGCCGTTATCGAGAAAAATGCCCAGCGGATTGAGCCCGAGCTCTTTTTTGGCGATATACAGCGCCATCAGGCTGTCTTTTCCGCCGGAAACCGCAACCGCGCAGTCATATTTTCCGCCGCCGCGCCGTTTTGCCAGCTTATTTTTCAGCGCCTGAATCTTCCGTTCGCTGTCCATGCCGAAAAAGCTGGCGGACTTTCCCTTCACAACATTTTCGTCCCGTCTGCAAAGATTGCAGACGCCTTCCGCATCCAGCGTGATGTGTCCCGGCGTTTCGGGCATCGCGCACCGGCTGCAAATTCTTCGCTGCTCCATGCATCCGCCTCCGTTCAGAACTGGATTGTGAACACGCAGGAATTGAAGCCGACCGCAGCACCGATGAATACGACCTTGCTGCCCTCTTTGATCCTGCCTTCTCTGCGTGCTTCATACACGACCAGCGGCAGATTTGCGCAGGCGGCATTGCCCCATTTGGTGATCACGGAGCTTCGCTTTTCCGGCGATACGCCGGTTTCCTCGGAAACCTTCTTTACGATCCATTTTGCCGCCTGGCTGCTTGCAAAGAAATCAACGTCGTCCATTGTCCAGCCGGTTTTTTCAAGGGCCTGCGCCATGAATTCCGTGCCGATCTGCAAATGCTTGTCAATCAGCGGCTTGGTCGTGCCGGGAATATACATCTTCTCAGGCTCGCGCGGATAGCGCACACCACCGCCCCACATCACATTGTTATTCCAGAGCTCCGGGAATGTGCGGAAGAAGCTCGTGATAATCCCCTTATCATCCGCGACCTGACCGATGACAAATGCGCCGCCGCCGTCGCCGAGCGAAAGCGTGACCGGGCTGCCGACCATCAGGTCATCTTTGTTGTCGTAATCAAAACGAACCCACTTGGACAGTGCCTCGCCGGATGTAATGACCACATTTTTCGCCTTTCCGGTCTTGATCAGACTGTCCGCGATATCCATACCCTGCAAAAACGCATTGCAGCCGTTCTTGACATCAAAGCAGTACGCATTGTGCAGACCGAGCTTTTCCGCGATGACATTTGCCGTTGCCGGTTCCGCGAAATCCTGCGTGACGGAGCAGAAAATCAGCGTATCGACCTCATCCGCCGTGATGCCTGCATCCTCCATTGCATTTTTCGCTGCCTGATAGGCAAGATCGGAGGAATACTCATCCTCCGCAGCATAATGCCGCTCCTCCACGCCGGTGATCATCCTGACAAGCCCCTTGCGCGCACCGAGGCGCTCGTAGCCGGCCTTGATCTCCACTTCTTCACTGGTCATGACCTTTTCAGGCAGATAAATGCCCATGCCCTTGATACCTGTTCTCATGAAACTCTCCTTGTCCGTTTGTTTGCTGTTTTCGTTATAGCTTCACATACTTTTCGATTTCTTCGCGTGTCTGCGCATCCCATTTTGCCGGGTCAAGGCCCTTCTGCGACAGTAACGCATAGGTCAGGCGATCGACGCCGAACGCAAAGCAAGCGCTGTTTGCGAGCTTCTCCTTGCTGCCGTCATAGATGCGGTAGCGCTTGGTGAAATGGGTTCGGTGGAAATTCGCGGAGCTGCACGATATATAATCATCATCGCTCGGAATCAGCAGCTTGAATTCCTGCTTGGACTGACCAAGCAGCTGGAACAGCTTGAGCTTTTTGTAGTTATTCGCAAAGAACGAATCATTTGCCGTTTCGATTTTCGCATTCAGACCGAACACGCTGATCCATTCGTTCCAGAGGGCATGTGCCGTCTGAATATGCTCTGTCATTTTTTCAGCCGCGCCGATAAAGACATATTCCTTCATGTAAAACTCTTTGAGGCGTGCGAGCTTTCTGACGTTGTTCCCCTCATTGCGGAAGCATCTGCCGGAAACCAGAAACACCTTCGTCGTGCCGCTTTCCACAGTCTTATCCTGCATATAAGGATACAGCGGGGCGCAGGCAGCAGTCCGGAGCACATTATCCGGGAGCTTCATCTCGCGGAAGATTTCACCGTCCTCCGTCCCCTTTTCCGAAAATGAATTCAACACGGAAATGTCATTTTTCAGCACGCTTTCAAACATAATATGGTGCGGGAATGTTTCAAAATAGCCGCCTGCATCATATCCCGCAACCGAATAAAGCACCGGAACAGTATGCTCCTCAATGCCGAGCGCACCGAATGTTTCATAGCCGAACGCTTCGATTTTGCGGTCAAAATAGTGATAAACCCTGAGAAAAATATCGCTGTAAGCATAGGAAGCGTCCGAAAGCGTGTAGATCGCGCCCATATCCAGAAGCTGCTGAAAGACATCATCGCGGCAGATCGGTTCGCGGTCGGTATAGTCCTCCAGCGTTTTGACTGCAAGCTGTGTTTCCTTGCCGGTCATCTGCTTCGTGACCATCTCCTTGAGCTGACCCAGCTTTTCCAGCACCTCCTGTTCATGCTGCGGCGCGCATTCAATATACACGCAGCGCATGTCACTTTCGGTTCGCAGCCCTTCGATGTATTCCGAAATATAGGTAATCATTTCGCAGAAAAAAGCACGCTCCTGTATTTCCTGCAAATCATATGAGATCATATCGTTTCAAAACTCCTTTTTTCGTATCACTGTCGGTTTCTGCATATTTACCGGCCTGTTTCGGCAGCAGTTACGACCTTCATGTACAGCTTCTCCGTGATGTTCCGGCGAAACAGCCCCTCCAGCTCCCCGACCTTTACATAGCCTTTCCGGATGTATACATCCTCAGCATGACGGTTGAAGTCGCCGACGGTCAGAAACGCCTTGGTGCGCAGATGATTCCTGCTGTGTTCCAGCGCATCCTTTTCAAAAAACGCAAGCATTTTTCTGCCGAGCCCCTGCCCCTGATGCTCCGCGCTGACCGCAATGATATGCAGATACGGATAGGAATGGAAGATGCCGTGAAGCTGATACCACAAAACGCCTGCAACGCTGTCGCCGTCCTTCAGGACAAACAGTTCATCCTCTTCGAGCCCGCGTTCCATTTCAGTGCGTAGCATCTGCGCGGCCGGATAGTATTTTTTCCCCATTTCCGTTGTCAGAATCAAGGCAACGCATGCATCCAGATCAGCAGACGACGCTTTGGAAATATTCATCATAACGACCACTCCCATCAATCAGGCAGCCCATCAAGTAAGCATATGCTAACTTGTGGCATGAAAGAAAGCACAGACAATAGGCCATGCTGTGCTGTGCTGAATCTGACAATTCTACAAAAACCGGTTTCAGCAGTTGTCTATCGCTAACTGCCGTAAAACAGTATAGCATGATTGCGGTTTCTTGTCAAGCACTTTGCTCATATTTGACGTTATACACAACTATGCAGAAAAATGCTGCCGGATGTCTATATAGAATGCTGAGTTTCCGGCTGAAACCCCGGTTTGATGAAAACCGGTTGCTGAAATGATGCTTCCCCGCAAACGGAGAGGATATATCCGTGCGGGAGTGTGAACTGCTGAAAAATCAGCGCCGGTGCAAACGAATGTGTGAGAAACCGCTGATGCTCGTCAACGAATGAAAATGCGGAAATATCCCGCCGCAGCCCGCACCCCAGATATTTGACGTATGCTTCCTTCAATGTCCATATCCGGCAAAGATACGCATCGTATTGTTCCGGCGGGAGTGCATCCAGAAAAGCCGCTTCAAACGGGTGAAAATAATGCGTTGCAAACCCGCGCCGGACTGTACGGATCATTTCTGCATCGACACCGCATTCCGCATGCGAAACTGCGCAGACTGCATAATCGCCGGAATGCGAAAGATTAAAGCAAAGCCGTGCATCTGACCGGAGCTGCGGCTTTCCGAAAGCATCTGCGGTGATTTGCAGCTTTTCCGGCGCAATGCCGGTCATGCGGGACAAAGCGATCCGGACAAGCATTTCGCCGAACAGGGAGCGCTCATACTCCGCCTGACAGGTATAGGAACTGCGTTTCGCTTGTTTCTCCGGCGACGCCCATGCAGCTGCTTGCTGCGCAAGAAGCCGATTTTCCCTGCATTCCGGCAGATATAATACAAACAGCGTTCCTTTCGGTTGTTCATTCATACGGCTCTCCTTTTTTGTATCAAACAGCAATACCGAACCCAACAGTACCTGCGTGAAGTATAGCACAGACGGGAGAAAAAGTCAATCGGAGCGCTGGGAAGCCGCACGTCCGGCAGGTTATTTCCGCAAGGATGCAAAAGCGCCGCCATCATTCAAACCGGTGTCTGCCGTTCTGAACAATGGCGGTGCATGCTTTTCTGCAATATAAAAAATGCTTATCAGCCGAATCCGAAGGAGCTGACGCTGAATTCTGCTGCCGTATTTCCGTTCACAGTCTGTGTTGAACTGCCGCCGTTTCAACGAGGATGCCGCCGTCTTTGATATTGATGCGCATGGCCTCAATGCATAATCAGCATGACAGCAAATCTTTTTCTGTCAGCATCTCCTTTATGCAGGATTGAATTTCTCCTTCCCCTGCTTACATCTCGGACATTTCCAGTCATCGGGCAAGTCCTCGAACGCAACGCCGTCATGCTCGGCCGGATCGTACACATATCCGCAGATCGAGCAGACATATTTGCCGGTTGCTTTCTTTTCCGAGAAATCCGCCTCTGCAAGAACAGTCGGCACAGGATTGTCCAGGTCCATAACCCGCTTTGCTTCAAGGTTCTCATAGCCCTGCGGCGTATGTGTGCCGCAGTAAACAGTCGGGTTGTTCCTGACGAACTCGCGCACACGGTCAAGCGTTTCACGCGCCGCAGACAAGTCATCATATACAACCGACAGCTTATTCTCATAGAGCGCTTCGTCCACATAGGTAATATCGCCGTGAAGCATATAGAACAATCCGTCGTTCTCGGCAATGATAATGCTGTTGCCGTTGGTATGTCCCTTGGCCTTGATCAGATAAACGCCCCCGGCAATCTTCTGACTGTCAGGAAAACTGTGATATGCGCCGTCCGTAAACCTGACGGGAACGATGTTTGCAAGTCCCTGCAATTCCTCTGCGGACACTTCATCTTCGTTCACATAGATCTTCGCGTTCGGGAAGGACTTTAATTCGCCCGAATGGTCGTTGTGCCTGTGCGTCAGCAGAATTTTCGTGACCTGTTCAGGCTTGTAGCCGAGCGCCGCAAAAGCGTCCATATAGCTGCAAATATCCTTGCCTGTAAAGATCGGCGAGTTCTCGTCCGGCACTTCTTCGGGCGTTCCTGCGGGAAGTCCGGTATCGACAAGAATGACTTCATCGCCCGTGTCAATCAGATAATTCTGCAAGCTGCCGCGATAGCGGATATTCCTGTCATATTTCTCCGCGCCGTCCTCACCGCCCATCACGAACGGCTGTGTATAAAATCCGTCTTTTCTGAATTTTACTGCTTTGATCTCCATAGTTTTCCTCCTTGTTACGGGAAAGGCTGCCGATGTCAAACCGACAGCCTTTTTCTGTTACTTTTCAGCAGGCTCCCACTTGCATCTTACGGGAGAAACGATCGAACCGTCCTTCTTCATCGCTGTCATGGCCTTGTCAACCACTTTGCGGTCAAGACCGGTCAGCTCGGCGATTTTGCCTGCATTCAGCGGTTCGCCAGCCTTTTTCATTGCCTCAAGAATCTGTTCTTTTTCTGCCATTGTAAGCACCTCCATCAAATTGCGATTTCTTCCTTGTTATGCTCATTCGGTGAAGCGTTTATCAGCCTTTCGGGCGTGATGATAACCGCACACTTTAACTGCATAGCGCCCTTGAACGTGTTCTTTGTGAGCTGACTGTAATGCGCATAGGCTTCGCCCTCGCAGACAAGCTCCGCGGTTCCCTTGATCTGGTAGGCTTCTCCGGTCACCGGATTGGCACAGGCAACAGCGACTTTGCCGTTCGCCCTGATATTTTCAAGCGTGGTATCAAGGAGAACTGCGCCGATCGCCAGCTTTCCGTCATCACATACACGCTTGAAGCCGACGGGAACAACATTCAGCGCATCCCCGCAGGTCGCCAGATACCAAAGATTTTCATTGAAAACCTTTTTTACATTGTCGGGTATCATAGCTGTTACATCACACCTGCATATTCAGCCAGTTCTGGAGACCGATCTTTTCGATCAGTTCAAGCTGCTGTTCAGCCCAGTACATATCTTCTTCCTCGTCCTGATAATACACTTTCAGAATATCAAAGGTGGAGTAATCGTCCCTTGCTTCCTCAACCAGCGTTTTCAGCCACGCAAGACCGTCCTTGCTGACCTGTAAATCATATTTGATCCACTCGACCACATCCGTATAAACGGGTGTTTCCTTTTTCGCACCGTTCTTTACCTCGCCGCCGAGATCGAGGATACGGTCGATGCACTTGTCAACATAGCCTCTTTCTTCTGCTGCGTGTTCTGCGTACTTTGCGCCGAGCTTGGAAAAGCCCTGTGCTGCGAAAATCTTCGACTGGATCGCATGACCGTCCGCCTGCTGTGCAAGGTCGGTCACAAGGATCTGTAACCCTTCCAGAATCTTTTTGGTATCTGCCATGATGATATCCCTCCGTTTATTGATGATTTTCGGCAGGCTGGCTGCCACAATATAATTTTAACAAACAAGGCAGGATAAGTCAATTTAGAAATTCCCCCATTTTACAAAATCATTTTGTAAAATGGGGGGAATTACAAAATTCACGGGTAGAGATACCGCCTGAGCGTTTCGGGAAGGCTCTTATCCCATATTTCAGCGACCTGTTCCGGAGAAAGGAGCATCTCTCCGCGCAGCCATTCAAGCATAAACTGCACGAGGCCATAAGCATAGAATTTGATCATACCCATAATCTCATCCGGGATATGCTCGGTCATCAGGTGCTTCTGAACTTCCGCTTTCAGAAATGAAGCATTGATCCGCTGGACGTTCTCCAGAAAAGAATCCTGACCGCTTGTATGCTTCAAGGCATTTTTGATAAACTCAGCGTTTTCGGAATAGTACAAAGCAGCACCGAGCAGACAGTCCTTCCACAGAAAGGTCTTGTTGTCAATCCTGCACATAATCTCACGCACATGGTTTGTATAGATCCATACGATCATATCATATTTATCCTTGAAGTGATTATAGAAAGTCGGCTGCGACATCCCGCAGTTATTTGTTATCTCGGTGATTGTAATCTTGTCGATACGCTTTTTCTGAGCAAGCTCCAGAAAGGATTCGGCAAGCAGTTCCTCCGTTGTTTTTCGTTTCATTGCGATCACCCCGAAAAGCTGTTGTTTAATATAATTATAGCACAGCCGGTTCCGGAATGCAAGTGCGGAATGCGGTTCTCCTGCCCCCAAAGCATCGAATCAGCCCGCAGCATTGCTGTTCTCCGGATGTGCGGACACACCGATCATGTAAAATTCCCCGGCCCATTGAGTATATTTCAGATAATACCCCTCATGCAGTTTGATATAATCCCCTTAGAGTAGACACACAAAAAACAAAAGTGTGAAAACTCTAAGGGGGTTATTTTGTGACAAGAGGAAGTAAGCTAACAAATGAAGAACGCATAGCTGCAGTTCAGGAGTATCAAGATGGAAAAGGTAG
>JAEEGL015001146.1_pt1 | contig 47946 bp, 25 predicted proteins | sample 9134231 | NCBI WGS metagenome assembly JAEEGL01 (sample SAMN16246548, study PRJNA631951) | gut metagenome | biome: gut microbiome; feature: rumen; material: fiber-attached | host: Bos | place: Iran: Karaj | collected 2018-10 | reverse complement strand
TCGTGGAGTCGCAGAAACAGAAGCCCAACAAGTACTCCAACTACTACATCTGGACGGAGACCAACTGGGTGGACCCGCCACGAGAGTTTGCCGGACAGTTCATCAAGGGCTACGGACAGCGCAACGGTCAGTTCATGCGCAACTTCTACTGGTGCCAGCCGGCGCTGAACTTCGGCTTTGCCAACCCCGACCCGGAGCAGCCGTGGCAATTGCCCACCAACCACCCTGACGTGATGGCGATGCGCGAGGACCTGAAGGACGTGCTCAGGTTCTGGATGGACATGGGTGCCGACGGCTTCCGCGCCGACATGGCAGGGGCACTGGTGAAGACGCGGCGCGTGAGGGGCAACGAGCAGTTCTTCAACACCAACGAGAACGAGACGAAACTCTTCTGGCGCGAGATTCGCCGGCTGCTGGAGAAGGAATATCCGCAGGGGTTCATGGTGGCCGAGTGGTCGTATCCGGCCGATGCCCTCGACGACTGTTTCCACGTGGACTTCTTCCACTGGTTCAACGGCTATAACGACCTTTTCCAGAAAGAGAGCTGGAGAATCCTCAACGGCGTGAGCGAGGGGCATAGCTACTTCGACGCCGAGGGGAAAGGCGACATCACCGCCTTCCTGAAAAGCTACATGGACCAGTATGAAAAGACCGTGGGGAAAGGCTATATCAGCCTGCCGCTGGGCAATCACGACAACGCGCGGCTGGGCAACCGGCGCAGCGACAAGGAGCTGGAGATTATCTATGCCTTCGGGTTCACCATGCCCGGCGTGCCCTTCCTCTACTACGGCAACGAAATCGGCATGAAGCAGCTGCCCGGCAACTGGCCGCAGGTGGAGGGTGCCTACCAGCCGCGCAACGGGGCTCGCACGCCTATGCAGTGGAGCGGCGGCAAGAATCTGGGCTTCTCGAGTGGCGACGCCAAGAACCTGTATTTGCCCGTGGACCCCTCGCCCGAGGCTCCCAACGTGGAGGCTCAGGAGAAAGACCCCAACTCGCTGCTGAACAAGACGCGGCGGCTCATCGCCCTGCACCATAGCGAGCCGGCACTGGCCAACTACGCGGAGTTCGTGCCCATCTATCCCTCGTCCGAAAGCGAGAGCCTCTATCCCTTCGTCTATGCCAGGGCAGCCGGGAACGACGTAGTGCTGGTGATGCTCAACCCCAGAGCGGAGGCCAGCGACGCCACGTTCCCCGTGAACGTGAAGTTCAACAAGACCACGCTGCTGGCCGGCGACCGGTTCAAAATTGAGCACAACAAGAAAACGGGGATGGTGAGCGTTCACATGCCTGCCACGTCGTACGCCGTTGTGAAGTTGAAAAAGTGAAAAAGAGTAAACTCTTTGAAGTATGAGTTATGAGTTGTTGCCGCCGCGCTTCATTCATAACAAAGAACTCATTCATATTTCGCATGCTTAAGGAGTTTAGGAGTTTAGAAGTTTTCGCGGCTTTCAGCCGCTGGAGTTTAGACATTAGTTATTTTCGTTGTCTTGTTGAAATGGACACGACAAGACTATCGTCTAAACTCCTAAACTCCTAAACTCCAAGAAGTTGAGCGAATGCGAAACTTGAAGAACTCATAATTAAAAATACTTTTAACTCCTGAACTACTTATTAAAAGGTGAAAAAGGTGAAAAGAATTATTTTTCTAAAGGTCTTTATGCTGGCCGGTTTTGCCCTTCAGCTACAGGCACAGAAGGAAGGAAAAGAGCTGAAGGCCGTGGAACAGATAAGCATTACGGCCGACACCACGCTGAATGCGCGTGAGAAAGTGACGGCCTACATGACGGCCGCCGACTATGAAGGGCCCATCGGCATCAAGTTGCGCGGCAACAGCTCGCTATCGTTCAACCAAAAGAAATACACCGTTGAACTACGCGACAAGGAAGGCAAGGAGGTGGATGCGCCCCTGCTCGGCATGCCCGCCCACAGCGACTGGGTGCTACTGGCACCCTATAACGACGTGTCGGCGGTGCGCGACCCGCTGGCCTTCCAACTATGGCGCGACATGGGGCACTGGGCTCCACGCACGCGGCTTGTGGAGCTGACGCTGAACGGCGACTACCGCGGCGTTTACATCCTTTCGGAGGCCATCAAGCGCGGCGAGCAGCGCGTGAACATTTCAAAACTGAAGAAAAGCGACGTGGCGGGGCGCGACCTCACCGGCGGATACATCCTGCGCATTGACACCTACGACGAGAACGACGCCACCTTCCCGTCGAAGGTGCCCGGCATCGGCGACGGCATCATGATGAGCCAAATAACATGGTCGTGCATCTATCCCAAGAAGAGCAAGCTGCAGCCCGAACAACTGGCGTATATCGAGAGTTTCGTCGATTCCATGGAAACGGCCATTCAGTCGGAACAATTCGCCGACCCCAAGGTGGGCTATGCGCACTTCATCGACGTGCCCTCGTTTGTGGACTATTTCATCCATACCGAGCTGAGCCTCAACGCCGACGGCTACAAACGCAGCGCCTATTTCTACAAGGAGAAACAACATGCCGACGGGAGCGGAGGAAAACTTGTGGCGGGGCCCGTGTGGGACTACAATTTGGCCTACGGCAATTGCAATTTTTGCAACGCCAACAACCCCGAGGCGTGGTGCTTCGAGGGCGGCAACACCCAGCCCACGCCGGCCTTGTGGCAACGACTGTTGCAGGACCCGGCCTTCCGCAAGGCGGTGAAGGTGCGCTATAAGGCCTTGCGCAAAGACGTTCTGAGCAACAAGGCCATCAACGACTACATAGACCGGCACGCCCGGCAGATGGGGCCGTGCGTGGAACGACATTTTGCGAAATATCCCGAATTGCTTTCCTCGGCCGACGAGCAAACGGCTCAACAACAGGCCGCTCCCGGGGGGAATCCTTTCGCCAACGGATTTCCTTTCCCACCGGCCGCGGCTGGCGGAAAAGGAAATGCCCCTTCTCGGGAAGGAGCTTTTCCCTTTCCGCCAATCGGGGAAGGGGGATTTCCTTTTCCACCGCCACCGGCAGGGGGATTTGAGGGAGGGTTCCCCTTCGGCGACAATGCCTTCGGGGGCAATTTCTTCGGAGGAAATGCCATCAGCTGGTTTGCCGCCTATCGCGTGAGTTCCTACGACGAGGAAATCAGCGTGCTGAAACAATGGCTGGCCGACCGTCTGGCCTTCCTCGACCGCAACATAGAGCAGTTTGACAAAGGCTGGGAGCCACGCATACAAACGCCGCGGGAAATGAAAATGCCGCAAATGGGCGGTCCGTTCCCATTCCCCTTCCCTTTTTAGCCAAAATCAGTTTTTCACCTTTTAAATAATTCAAGTTCGCATTCGCTCAACTTCTTGGAGTTACAGGAGTTCAGAAGTTACAGGAGTTCAGACAATAGTTCTAAAGACTCCCTTTTCGTCAGTTTGCAGAGGCGGAAGTATTGTCTGAACTCCTGTAACTTCTGTAACTCCTGAACTACATCAACTTGAGAAAGTTGAGTTAAATAAGTATTTCTGGAGTTAAAAGTTATTTAATTATGAGTTCTTTGTTATGAATGATGCGCGGCGGCAACAACTCATAAATCATAACTCATACTTAAAAAAAGTTTACCCTTTTCACTTTTTAATCACCATCCTTCCGGCAGCACCACATTCTCGAGGGCATGCGCCTTTTCAAAGAGCGGCGCGATTTGCCAATCGGTAAAACCGGCGATGCCGCATCCGATGCGCGTCACCAGGAAGGTGAGCTCGGGGTGCTGCCTGGCGAAGTCGATGAACTCATCAACATAGGGCCGTATGGTTTCCACGCCGCCCTGCATCGTCGGGATGGCGTAGCTTTGGCCTTGCAGTCCCACGCCCTGCCCCATGACGGCTCCGAAGCGCCGGCAGGCGGCGTAGGCGGCACCGCCGGCATGGATGCCGCGCAGGTTGCTACCGAAGACGAAAATCTCGCCCGGCCCCAGTTCGGTAATAAACTCCGGCGTGGTGCGTCTGGGCCGCCTTGCAGGTCTCGGCGCCCTTTCTGAGGAAAAGCCCCGATTGACGTTTTTTTCAAACTCTTTATAAGTTTCAAGGCTTCCTCTGCTTTCCGAAATAGACTGATAGGGTCCTTCAATGATGAACTCTTCCTGGGAACGCACGGCACCGATGTCCATAGATTCGTCGCATGTTTTTTCTATCACCTCGCGGTTGTCGAGGTCGAGGTCGAAGTTTTTCCGGAAATAGGGCACGATGACATTCTCACGCAGTTGCTTGAACTTCTGCGAGATAGCAGAGGAAGTAAGCCCCAACTGATCGGCTACTTCCTTGATTTTGTATCCGCGCAACAGCAACATGTCAACGATGATTCGCTCCTGTGTGCTCAACGAGGCGTTTTTGCAAAAGTCCTCCACCATGCCGTTGAACTGCCGCCGCAGGTCGTCGCCGGCATCAAACGTGCGCAGGTAGTCCTCGAAGGTGATGCTGCCATATTCCTTGTGGTGCCATTTCAACGCGTCGAGCACCACATAGCGGAAGCCGCCGATGAACCATGTTTTCAGGCTGACATTGGGCGAATGGTCTTCCAAGGGTTTCCAGTTGTGCTCCATGAGATAGAGCGCATATTGGTGGGCAAGCGACATGAAGTCGAGGTTTTCCTTCTTGTTCAACCCGTATTTCTGGTCGAAAAGATTGTAGCCAGCAAGACAATAACCGTAGAAATAATCGCGGATGATAGAGGCATTCCCCATGCGGAATCCCTCTATTATCTCGTCGTCGGAAAGTTTTCGGGAAGTCATAAAAAGAAAGTAAAATTAGAAAACGATGGCCTCATAGACGTAGAGTTCGGCATCGCGCCAGCCGTCCCATCCCAGTCCGGCCTTGTCGCGCGAGCAGTGTCCGGCAAACTCTTCCTTCGTCCAGTTCACCTCATCGGCCACCTGCGGCAGGAACGTCCCGCTGCGGAAACCCTTGCGGATGTAGAGGCCGTGGCGGTGGAGTTGAAATTCGTCGAGACTCTGTATGCGGCGCATGGGAGTGAGGACAGAGATTTCAATGTCGATGTCGCGGAGTTCCTCGCGCCGCAGCGGAGGAAAGCGCGGGTCTTCGTAGGCGGCGGCCCGCGCCATCTGCGCCACCGTTTCGTGCAGCGGCGTGTCTTCTCCGAAATGTCCTATGCAGCCACGCAACCGCCCTTTCTTATGAAGCGACACGAAAGCCCCGCATTTCTGTCTCAGGGCCGGCGTCAGTTCAGGCACCTCATTGTGCAGGGTGTCCTCGATGCTCTTGAGTGCAATTTCCTTGAGCAGACGTTTCTCTTCGTTGGAAAGCGTAAATGCCTGCTCGCGGCGCACCACGGCAAAGGCATGGTATCCCACCACGCGATTGTAGTTATTGCGGTCGATGTCGCCGGAGTTCTGGTAAAGCAAATGTTTCACCTCGTATTGGCCGTCGAGCATGCACATCAGTGTGATAATGGCGAACTCCCCGCAGGCACTTGTGGCCAGGTTTTTCATGCCGCTGCGGGCGTTGGCCTCGATAGTTGCAATAAACTGCTCCACATCGCCGCTTTCCACGGCCCGCCCTGTGCGGGCGTCCACCTTGCAAGCGTCGGCATAAGAAGGATAATGGGAAAAATCGCTGCTGACGATGAAGAGGTTGTCGCCGCTGTTGAACCAAGGCTTCAGCACCTCTGCCATGCGTTTCAACTTCGAATAGTCGTTGGTTGAAATGATGACGGGCACGATGGGCGGCACCTCCCCCACCCTGCGCTGAAGGAAGGGAAGTTGTACCTCGAGGCAATGCTCCTGGCTGTGAGCCTCTTCCCGATATGCGAACACACTGTCGGAGGCGATGAGCTGCCGTGCCGTTTCGCGGTCAACCCTCACATTTCCCAACGGCGTGGCGTAGTAGTCGGCCTCACTGTTCACCGAAGCGCCGTCGAGCCATTCGTGGTGGCTGGGCCCCAACAGGAAAATGCGTTCATAGTGCTTGCCGTCGGGAAGTGCGGAATAGGCTTTCGCCGCCACATTTCCCGAGAAATAATAGCCTGCATGAGGCACTATGAGTGCTGCCACATCACCGGGAGAGACTTGTTCGGCGTGGCGTGCAAGGAGGCTGTCAACCTCATGGCTGAGCACTTGCGGGTCAGCCTCATAGAACCGTCCCGCCTGCGTGGCCGGCCTTACCGTGGGGGCAGGCACGGCGCTTTGTTTCACTTCTTCGTTTGTATTCATCATCAAGACAGCTGCTAAGGTTATGATTGCAATGGTCATGACAGCTATAACGGGCTTTTTTATCTCCATTGTCAGAGATGGTCAGATGGGGGGGGGCGTAAGTCATTACCACAATTTCAGCTCCGGGTGCTCTTTCACTGCTTCCAGGATTTCTTCCTTGGTCAGCTCGCTCTTTTCCTCCTCCAGCCTGAAGGTGCGCACTTCGTAGCCGGAGACGGTTTTCGTCTCCTGGTCCACGTCGCTATAAATCCATGAGGTGAAGACGTCGTTGGGGCTGTCGAGAAAAGCCACCACCAGGAACAATCCGCCCATGATGAAAGGTTCCACGTTGAGGACGACGAACTGCCCGTTGATTTTTTCTTTCACCTTGTCAAGGTCCGGGTCTTTCACCTTTCCGCTTTTGTAATCGTCGATATAGGTGCGCAGGGCGCGGATGTAGTCGTTGTCGAGCCAGTCTTCGTTGGATGTGAAGTTTTCAAAACGGACTTCATTGAGCGAGAAGTATTCGTTGTCGTAATCAACGCTGGCCGAGTCAACGTTTAAGGTCAAGGTCTTCAGGTCCTTGTCCTGCGAGCTGTTGCCGTAGAATATTTCGTAGTCGCCGGGCTTCACGCGCATGGTGTTGGAACCCTCGTCCCAGAATTCAAACGCCTGTCTGTCGAGCAGCAGGGTGGCCTTTCCCGTCTGCCCGGGCTTCACGTCCACCCGTTCAAAGGCGCGCAGGCTCTTCAGCGGCCCGTTGGGGTCTTGCGGGTTGCGTATGTAGAGCTGCACGATTTCCGTTCCGGCCATTGTTCCGGTATTGGTCACGGGCACGGAGATGCTGAACAAAGGCTCGTCGGGCATTGGTTCAAGACGTTCCACCTCTGCCTCGCCCACCTGGAAAGTGGTGTAGCTCAGGCCGTAGCCGAAGGCAAAGAGCGGGTCGTTGAAATAACGGTATGTGCGCCCCTTCATCGAGTAATCCTCGTAGTCGGGCAACTGGCCGCTGTTCTTATAGAAGGTCACGGGCAGCTTTCCACCGGGGTTGTAGTCGCCAAAGAGCACGTCGGCCACGGCCGTTCCACCTTCCTGTCCGGCATACCATGCCTGCACGATGGCGTCGCAGGTCTGGGTTTCGGGTTCCAGGGCTATGCAGGAGCCCGAGCAGTTCACGAAGATGACGGTCTTGCCGGCCGCCTTGAGCGCCTTGACGAAGTCGCGCTGCACCTTCGGCAACTCAATGTTTGTGCGGTCGCCGCCCTTGAAACCTTCTATCTCCACGGGCATTTCCTCGCCCTCCAGTGCCGGCGATATGCCTCCCACGAAAACGACCTTGTCGATGCCGTTGAGCTGCCTGATGATTTGCTGATAGTCGATGGGCAGTTCCTTGGCCACGTTGATTTTCAGGTTGGCATTGTAGGTGTGTATGTGCGAGAATCTCACCTCGATGTTGTAGCTCTTGCCCTTCTCGGCCTGTATGGGCACGCGGTTGGGCGTGGTGCGCCAGATGTGGTGGCGGAATTTCTGCTCGCCGTTGATGTAGAGTTCAAAATGGCCGCATCCGTCAACGTTCACCACATATTCTCCCGACTCGGCCGGCGTGAATACCGTTTCGTATTTTGCCGAGAAGTCCTCGAGCTGCACGCCCGGCGCGAAGTTGTGCATGCCGGCTGTGGTGACGGCCAGCGGCGTGGTATAGTATTGCGTGGTGACGGGTTTCCCCTCCATCTCGCGGTTGTTCCAGAAGGTGCCCTTCATGCCCTTCTTCCCCTCAAAGCTGCACTGCGAGGCCAGCAGGCAGTCCATCACCTTGTCGTAGGTGAGGTCGCAGCCCGGATGGTAGAAAAGCTTCTTCTGCTTGGCCTTGATGCCGTCGAGGATGGTTACCGTGTGGTTGGGCATGCCGTTGTAGTTGCCCCACATCATGGGTGCGTTGTCGGCATTGGGACCAATGACGGCTATCTTCTCGTGGTTCTTCCTCAGCGGCAGCACCTGGCCCTTGTTCTGAAGGAGCACGATGGTCTGGCGCGACATGTCGAGCGACAACTTGCGGTGCTCTTTGCAATCCATAATAGAATAAGGTATCTTCGACCACTCCACGAGCTCGGGGTCGTCCATCTCGCCGAGGTCGAAACGTCCTTCCAGCAGGCGGACCACGTGTTTGTCAACCTCGTCTTCGGTGATAAGCCCGCGCCTGACGGCCTCGGGGATGCTTCGGTAGGCATAGCCGTAGCCACATTCCACATCGGTGCCGGCAATGGTGGCCTTGGCCGAGGCGTGGACGGCGTCCGACGACGACTTGTGCGACTCATAGAAGTCCGACACGGCGCCGCAATCGCTCACCACCAGGTGGCTGAACCCCCACTCGTCGCGCAGGATGGTCTGCAAGAGGCGCTGGGAGCCGCAACACGGGTCGTCGTCGAGCCGCTGGTAGGCGCACATCACCTCGCGCACGTTCGACTTCGTCACCAGGTGCTTGAAGGCAGGCATGTAGGTCTCCCAGAAGTCGCGCAACGACACGTCGGTAAGGTTGGCCGTGTGGCGCGTATATTCCGGACCGCTATGCACGGCGTAGTGCTTGGCACAGGCCCACAGCTTGCGGTATTTGGAGTCCTCGGGGCCTTGCAGTCCGCGCACCACGGCATCGCCCATCACCGACGTGAGGAAGGGGTCCTCGCCGTAGGTCTCCTGGCCGCGCCCCCATCGCGGGTCGCGGAAGATGTTCACATTGGGCGTCCACACCGAAAGGCTGTGGAACTTCTCGTCCTCGCCGCCGTTGAGCATGCGGTGGTTATACTGTGCGCGAAACTCGGTGCTGGCCACGTCGAAGCACCGGTAGAGCAGACCGGGGTTGAACGACGACGCCATGGCCACCGGCTCGGGGAACACGGTAACGTTGCCCATGTTGGCGGCACCGTGCAGGGCCTCGCTCCACCAGAAGAACTTCTTGATGCCCAGGCGCGGAATGGCAGGGCTTTCGTCGAGCATCAGCTGCGCCTTCTCTTCCAGCGTGAGGCGCGAGCAAAGGTCAAGGGCGCGTTGATACGCCGTAAGGTCGGGAACCTGATAAGGAAGGGTCTGGGCCGAGGCCGACAGGGCCAGCCAGGACAGCAAAACTACAGTAAGCTTTTTCATTGATTTTTGTTTGAAAGGTTTTTACGGTGCAAATATACATAAAAAAGGCGGAAAAACATGCCCCCCTTGCAAACATTTTTTTTGTAGGATAAAAACGAAACATTTTCTTCACTGTCTTTGTCTTCGTGCGGCCTTTTTAATTTTGGCCGCCCTCTTACAAAGACAGCGAAGAAAATGTTTATTTTTGTTATTCTCTTTTTACAAGGAAGAACGAACTAAAGAGCAAGCCGCAGCCCGTAGTAGTCGTACCTGAACGACGGGTAGTAGCAGTTGCGGAAGGAAACGCGGCAGCACCACGCGCCGCTGCCCCAGCTGCCACCACGAAGCACGCGGTCAGAGCCCGACGAAGGACCGACAGGGTCCGTCTGGGCTGAAGAGCTGTAACTGCCATACCAGTCCTGACACCACTCATAAACATTGCCGCTCATGTCGTAAAGGCCAAGCTCATTCGGGGATTTGGTGGCCACGGGCTGCGTGCCATAGCCCGACGTGCCAGATGACTGCGAAGGGATGTTGTCCCAATACCAGGCCACGCCGCCAACCGTATCGCTGCCGGCATACTTGAAGCTCTCGGAACTGTTGCCACCGCGGGCCGCAAACTCCCATTCGGCCTCCGTGGGAAGGCGGAACGACATGCCCGTCAGCTCGTTCAACGTCTGGATGAACGTCTGGCAGTCATTCCAACTGACATTCTCCACCGGACGTTGGCTGTCACCCGTGAACTCGGAAGGATTGCTGCCCATGACGGCCTGCCACAGGGCCTGCGTCACCTCCGTCTCACCAATCCTGTAGTCGGAAAGCGTCACGCTGTGGACTGGTTTCTCATAGTCATAAGCATCGCTTCCCTGCTCTGACGTCGCACCCATCTGGAACGTGCCGCCGGATACCTTCACCATCTTGAAACTGACGCCGTTGACGGTGTATTCTTTTAGTGGAGTAGGATGCAATTCCTCCTGCAACTGGCTGATCATGGCTTCCAGCCTCGCTATTTCGGACTTGTCGGCCTTGGTGGCAAGGGCCGCGATAATGTCTTCAATGGTGTTGCCGCTGATGGAGAGCGCATCGCCGTTGAAGGTAAGGTTTCTCACATCGTTGGCGCCCAGGGTGATTGTCGTGCCGTTTTTCAGCTCAATGACCATGTTGTAGTCATTGCTTTGTGCCCGTGCCGTCAGCACCGCCAGCGGTATGAGCAATAGTAGAAAAATTTCATCATAACATTAGTATTTGATTTTGCGTGCAAATATACAAAAATAATGGAGAAAAAGCAATTCTTTGGCGGAAAAGTTTTCAAAATAATTACAGACAGGATAATTAGGGTAGGGACATACTTCATGTATGTCCGCCCGCCTCAGCATTATCAAATGGTTTCGGATGTTCCCGGGTGTTTTCGGACATACATGAAGTATGTCCCTACAGGTGCAATAGAAGCCGACGCAATAAGAGCCGACTCAATAGGAGCCGACGCTTCCAAGCGTCGGAGTAACTTAAACATCAGCAGTTCCGACGATATAGGAGCCGACGCCTCCGAGCGTCGGAGTAACTAAATCATCGGTGGTACCGACGCTTGGAAGCGTCGGCTCCTATAGGCCGCCTGAACAGGGGGTTACGAATAATTACAATTCGGCAGAACAACACGATTGTAGGGACATACTTCATGTATGTCCGCCCGCCTCGGCATTATCAAATGGTTTCGGATGTTCCCGGGTGTTTTCGGACATACATAAAGTATGTCCCTACAGGTGCAATAGAAGCCGACGCAATAAGAGCCGATTTATAGGAGCCGACGCTTCCGAGCGTCGGAGTAACTAAAGAAATATTGTCCGACCCAATAGGTGCAACAAAAAGATATAGTCCGACGCTCGGAGGCGTCGGCTCCTATTGAGTCGGAGTATCTTTTAAATACAACATACCAAGACGCTTGAAGTGTCTGCTCCAATAACGGCACCCTTTATCGTCAATACTCCTAACCGAAATCCACAAACGACACTTGCGATAATTGGATAAATATTCATTGCAATAAAAATGAAAGATTGTCAAGATTTTTCATGGTTTGTTTTGACATGAGAGAAGTTTGACCGCAAATTTCAAGGAGAGATCTTGAAGATCGAGAGGAGAAATCTTGAAGATTTCCCATCGAAATTTGCGGTCAAACCTCGGCCGGTTTTAAACCCATTGATTATCAGTTAGTTATAAAATCACCAAAAAAATTGCAAATTTGTCAAGATTTTTCATAATTATCACATCCCCGCCGCTCTATATTTATGCAATTTTAGGAGCCGATATTATAGGAGCCGACACGGTAGGAGCCGACACGGTAGGAGCCGACGATATAGGAGCCGACGCCTCCGAGCGTCGGAGTAACTTTTAATTCAGGCATACAAGCGGCGGTTGTTTAGTTACTCCGACGCTTGGAAGCGTCGGCTCCTAAGCGGCGGGGTAACTAAAAATTCGGCGGCTCCTAAGAGCGGCGAATTCTAAGAATATGGCTCATAAGAGCATTGTACTAATAAATAATGAAAAATGTAATTTTTTTCAACCTCGATTATACTTTTTACACTTTTGAGTGTCTAATAATAAGAAAAAGCAATCAATCAAACATTTTTTTTACTGTTAGTGATGAGTGACGACCTTCATGTGTCGGGGGCAGATAGCCGCCGAAAAGCCTTTTCACCTGCGGGAAGACCGACGGGGAATTTCCTTTTAAAGAGAGTGTTTCTTGCCATCCTGCTGCTGATGTCGCTACAGGCCTCGGCCCAGCAAGACGGGATTACGGGGCGCGTGGTTGACAAGGAAAGCCGCGAGGCACTGTCGCGCGCCACGCTGAAGCTCTACCGCCCGGGCACTCGCGACACCACCTTCGTGACGGGAGCCACCGCAGGCGACGACGGCCATTTCACCATCGGCAGCGTGGCGGCAGGCACCTACCTGCTGCGCGTCAGCTACCTGGGATACAAGGAGTTGTCGCGCCAGGTGACCAAGCAGCGCGGACAACGGCTCGCCCTGGGCGAGATACTGATGGAAACCGACGCCGTGCAGCTGGAAGGCGCACAGGTGACGGCCAACATCCCGAAGATGGTGGTGAAGGACGACACGCTGGTATATAACGCCGACGCCTTCCGCGTGCCCGAAGGCTCGGTCATCGAGGCACTGGTGGAGGCTCTGCCCGGTGCGAAAATCGACGACGACGGCGCCATCACCATCAACGGCAAGAGTGTGAAGAAATTCAAGATGGACGGACGCGACTTCATGACGGGCAACAACGATGCCGTGATGAAGAACCTGCCATCGTATGTCATCGACAAGGTGAAGGCCTACGACGAGAAAAGCGACCTGTCGAGAATGACCAACATCGACGACGGCGAGGACGACTTCGTGCTGGAATTTGTCACCAAGCGCAGCGCACGCAACGGCCTGCAGATGAACCCCGACGTGGGCATAGGCACCGACGGCCGCTACGGCATACGACTGACGGCCATGAAGCCCTTCGGCGCCATGAGATACACCTTCATGGGGAATGCCAACAACGTGAACGACCGCAACTTCTCGGGACGAGGCGGGCGCGGACGGGGCAACAACAACGGCCAGCGCACCACCAAGACGGGTGCCCTCGACATCAGCTACGAGAACGACAAGAACCTGAAGACCAGCGGACGAGTGACATGGACGCGCAACGATGCCGACAACTGGAACCGAACGGCGTCGGAAAGCTTCGTGGCAACACGCGGAGGCTCGTTCTCGAACAGCGTCAGCCAGAGCTATTCGAGAAACAACAGCTGGACGGGAAACATGAACCTGCAATGGGAAATCGACAAGAACACCACCCTGTCGTTCAGGCCCAACGTGAGCTTCTCGACCAACGACAGCCGCAGCTTCTCCAACTCGGCAACCTTCAGCGACGACCCCTACAACTATGTGACCAACCCGCTCAGCCCGCAGGACAAGGAGACCATGGACGAGCTGGGGCTCATCGTCAACGGCGAGGACCGAAAGTCGATGGGCTACGGCACCAACAACAACGTGCGCTCGCAACTGCAGGTTTACCGGCGAATGGGCGACAAGGGGCGCAACGTGGCCCTCAGCTCAAACATCAACTACAGCTCGAACAACAACCGCAACGCCAACTTGTCGGCCGTGAGGCTCTTCCAGACCTTTGACAAGCTGGGCAACGACTCCACCTACCAGACCAACCGATACACGGTGACGCCGTCGCACAACTTCAGCTTCTCGGCAGGCCTCACCTACACCGAGCCGCTCTTTATCTTCAAACCCAAGCCAGAGCCCGCCGACACCGCGGCGATGCAAGGACCGTGGGGAATGATGCCCGGAATGGGAGGCATGATGCCGGGAATGGGCGGAGGAATGCCAGCCATGGGAGGTGCCATGCCGGCCATGGGAGGCGGAATGCCGGCCATGGGTGGCGGAAACTTCGCCGGAGGAAACCAGGGCGGTGGAAACCGCGGAGGACAAGGCGGACGCGGCGGACGAAGAGGCGGACAAGAGGGCGTTTACCTGCAAATGAACTACAACTACACTTACAGTTTCCAGAAAAACGACCCTTCAACCTACGACTTCCCCGACTATAGCGACGACGCCTTCAGCCAGGTGCTGCAGGAATATCGCGACTGGGCACGGCTGTTCGGATATCTGAACAACCCCTACGAGAGCTACGTTTCACAAGACCTCAGCCGATATTCCGAGCGAACGGAGTATAACCACAACATCGACCTGCAACTACGCGTCAACAGGCAGAAATACAACGTCAACGCCGGCGTGCAGATACAACCGCAGAAATCGCACTACATTCAGCAATACCTGGGACAGCCCGTTGATACCGTGAGGACGGTCACCAACCTGTCGCCAACCATGAACCTGCGCTACCGCTTCAACGAGCAAACCAACCTTCAGGTGACTCTGAGGGGACAGACTCAGCAACCCAACATCACCCAGCTGCTCGACATCTACGACGACACCCAGCCGCTCAACATCACCATGGGTAACCCGGGGCTGAAACCGGCGTTCACCAGCAACCTCAACGCCAACTTCCAGATGATGCGGCGCTACAAGCTTCAGGAGGACAGCCTGGGGTTCATGGTGCCCAAAGCCCAGCGCCACTGGAGCTTCAACGCCAACGGAAGTTTCCAGCGCACCAGAAACTCCATAGGCAACGTGGTCACCTATAACGAAACGACCGGCGGACGCATCAGCAGGCCCGAGAACATCAACGGCAACTGGAGCGCTAACGGCGGCGCCACGTTCAACATCGGCCTCGACACGCTGAACCGCTGGGACGTGAGCGGCTCCGTAAGGGGAAGCTACAACCACCGCATCGGCTACGTCAACCTTAAACGCACCGCCATTCCCGAACGCAACGTGACGCACACCTATAACCTCACGCCGTCGCTATCGCTCAGCTTCCGCAACAAGTGGCTGAACTTCTCGCTCAACGCCAACACCACCTATGCCCATACGGAGAACAAGTTGCAGGCGTCGAACAACCTCACCACGTGGAACTTCACCTACGGCGGCAACACCAGGATTACCTTCCCCTGGGGCAGCGACCTTTCCACCGACATTCATGTTTATAGCAAACGAGGCTATAGCGACCAGACGCTCAACACCGACGAGGTTATCTGGAACGCACAGCTCTCGCACGCTTTCTTGAAGGGAAAGAAACTGGTGGTCATGCTGCAATGGTACGACATCCTGCACCAGCAATCCAACTTCACCCGCAACGTGACGGCAAACGGATGGACCGACCGCGAAGTGAACGCCATCACGTCATACGCCATGTTGCATGTGAGCTATCGCCTGAACCTGTTCGGCGGCAATAACCAAGGCGGACAACAGGGACAACAGGGCCGCGGAAGAGGATTCGGCAGAGGATTCGGCGGAGGCGGATTCCCCGGCGGTGGATTCGGCGGAGGCGGATTCGGCGGAGGATTCCCCGGCGGTGGACCGCAAATGTAAAAAAAGAGTAACTCTTATAAGTGATGAATTATGAGTCATGAGTTATGAGTTTTGCTGCCCATAACTCATGACTCATAGCTTAATGCCGCCACCCCGCCTCATGTAGGGACGTGATGTATCACGTCCGCCAGCGGAAAATGGTGAGAAAAAAAGAAGAGTGAAGAATTGAAACCGCAAATCAAATGGCGGCAGCAAATTCTTCACTCTTCACTTTTCACTCTTCACTTAAGATTACTTGTTTTCCGAGACAAGGATATCGACAAGCGCTTTATCCTTAAATGTGTGCTTCTGCTGGTCCCAGAAGCCGAAGTCAGCATCATAGCACCAAGTGGTCCACGCAATATTGAACTCGTTGAACACAGTAATCATGTCTTTTGTCCACTTATAGGCCAGTTCGCGGTCCACGGGCTCATAGACGCCCCACTCGCCGCAGAACAGTTGCAGGTCGTACTTCTTGGCCACCTCGATGGCATCCTTGAACTGTTCGCGAATCATGTCGATGTTCCATTCCTCCTTCGTATATCTTTCCAGCTCAGGCTTCAGCGAGTCGGGAGCAGCCTCGAAATCTTCCTTCGACACCAGCACGCCGGGATAGTTCACCTTGCCCTTGTAGCGGCCGACGGGCGTCCAGGGTGCACCGTAATGGGTCAGGACCATGGGGTTGTAGTAATGGAAGGACAGCACGATGTTCTTGTCGCCCTCGGGCACCTTCAGGTATTTCATCGTCTCGTAGCCCTGCCAGCGGTTGGAGCCTACAACAAGTGTGCGCATGGGCTCACGCTCACGCAGTGCCTTGTGAACCTTGGCTATCAGCGCGTTCCACTGCTCATGGTCGTCGGCCACCGGCTCGTTCATAAATTCGTAGGCCACGGAATCGACGCTAAAGCCTTTCAGCACGTCCGACAGCTGGTACCACATATCGATAAGTCCCTGCTGGGCCTCCTCCGAGGTGAAAAGCGTGTTGACCTTGCCCTCGTTGACGGCATTGAAATTATGAGAGCGGAGGTTGTGCAGGTCCACGATGGCGCGCAGATGGTGCTTGGCGGCAAGGCTGAGGGCGTTGGTGAGCAGGTCCCACGCCTCGGGCAGCTTGTTGCCCTCCTCGTCCCAGAATTGCTCCTCGTCGATGGGGATGCGCACGAAGTCGAAGCCCAAGGAGTCCAGCCGCGCGAAGTCATCCTCCTGGATGTGCAGGCGGCGCCCTTCACCGCGCTCCTTCGACTGCGACAGCCAGTGGCTCAGGTTTGTTCCGCGCTTGATGCGGAAGTCATTCACTTTCCCCGCCGTGTCTTCACCACCGCAGGAACTCATAATCATGGCAGCACTGACAAGTGCCGCAAAAAACAAAAAAAACTTCTTCATACCTGACAGATTTAAAATAATTTCTGCAAAGATAGTAAAACTATTTTACAAATTCCCCCTTTTATCATTTTTTAATGGAGGTATTTGTAAATATTATTCACACAAAAATCACGAATGAAATATGCAAGTGAACAAAACTAACCGACTATCTGGGGCATTGCCGTTGACATTTCTCCATATTGCTCGAAAACAAATGTTTTTAGAAAGGCCAACAAAATAACCCTGCAAAATGAACCAGAAGCCTCTTTTTACCATTCGTCATAAGGCGCATTTGGTCTATCTATAAAACTAATCTCCAGGTTATAATAATAATATTCAAAATCATAATTAATTACTCTTGCAAATACTTTTCCTATTGAATCTGTATTATCATTATTAGCAACATATAATGTCCATGTAGGTAATGCGTAAGCACCACCTTCTAGAGTATTCAAATCATAGAAAACTGAAAAATTATTTTTAGCATATTCTTTAAAATCTTCAAGTATCTTTTTGACCGTTACTTTTCCTGGAATATGTGACAAGACTATTTTTACGGCATATACGACCTTGTCCTTCTCTCTGCAAAAAACAGCTAAATCGCATTCATATCCGAAAAAAAATCCTTTATAATATTTGGGTTCAACATTTGTTTTACTTTTAATATATGATAGCGCATTCCTTATACGAGAAATGCCTAGAGGTAAGTATCTTTTGTGGGGTTGAGTATATATACTAAATCCTTTTTTTTGTAGTTGACTATGAAATTGTGTTATTGTTCCGTTTAGAGGAATTCCCATGAAATTAAAATGTTCTATGTGGTTTTGAGTCGCTTTACTGACAGGGGAAACACCTTCATTACTCCTAATTGTAGATTCTTTTTCGTTGATTTGAGTCGGTCTTTTCTCTGATGTATTATTGCTAAGGCTATTATCATCAGTTTTCGAGGAGATATCAGAAACGTTTTGTGGAATAGAACCAAACGCCCTCACATTAATAAGGCATGCGCCATAGACATCCGCCAAAGGGGATTCTTCATTTCTAAGTTGAGGGAACCATTTATTTCCATTTGAATCCACGCCTCCATAAGCCCATACACGATAATTTTGGTGGTATTGTGATGAAGACCAATACCAAAAATCTTCTATTTTTTCACCTCCCACTTTTTCAAGCAGAAGGTTTATAGTTATTTTATTATTGAACATTTCAATAAGTTCACCTAATGCAGGCAAATAACCATGTTGGCCATTAGGAAACTTATATGCATTTGCAAGGTAAAGAGCCGTGTTTTTCTGCGGTAATAAATTACGTATCTCCAATGAAGTGTTAGTTGCGCCATCATAATCATTTTGGGCAAAACCAGGTTCGTTATTAGAAAGATTGGATTGTGTTTTAGTAACTCCATCGACTAGTCCATCCGGTCCCCAGACAACACGCCCTTGAGAATTCGCATTTTTCAATGCAATTAGACATTTCGTTTTAGCTGTGATGAGGGCTATTCCTACTACATTATTATTATTTTTTATGTCCCAAGATTCAATATCGTAATAATTCCCGTTTTTGTCATAGATATACGCTCCATTTCCTGGTAAAATGATACGTTGTGCCATACTACTAGCCGATGCAAACAAACAGAAAATAACAACTAGTTTTTTTACACTTGTATGTTTTTTCTTCATAATCGTAGAAATAATAATGTTATGCTTGTTTTTAATAATTAATGATATTCATTTACTTAACATGTTTCATTTCACATCATCTATCATCAATTTTCCTGCACTATTTTTTATAAGTGTTACCACAGAAGTGTAGGGAATCCCCATATCGCTTATCTTGACTTGATATACCCGCTCGTTGCCCACACGTTTCACGCTTTTAACCTCAGAGAATTCTAAAGGTCCCTCTTGCGAAGGACTTCTGAAATCCCAGATGGCGTAACCGTCGCCGTCATATTCGTAGTCATCTTTCAGTTTCTTCAACATTTTTTTCGTGCAGTATATCCTGGCATCGGCATAAAAATCACCATCTCCCCACACATAAACATCATAGAAATACTGGATGAATTTTTCTGCCTCGGCATCCTCTTTGGCCCAATCAACAGGAGCAGCAGATTGATTACTCGCGTTTTTTTTTTCCTCGGCAATCCCGTCTAAGTCTATTCCGTGATTCTTGAGATATTTATCAAATTCATTGCCAGTGGCCTTGTAGTATTTTGAAAATAGTTCTTCGTCGGAGAGGACAAAGGTCACCAAAGCATTTCTAGGATAAGTATTACCGGCGTAGGTGAACTGTAAGTTGACGAAACCATTGGCGGGAATTTTCTTTCCTTTCACCTCATAGATTCCTGAACCGTGTTGTCCGTCTGCGAAGATGTCTACTTTATAATCATTGCCATCAATGACCATCGACGTAGCGTTTTTTATGGTTACTGCACCAATCCCCTCGTCAGCGGCAAACATCGGGCGTCGGACCTCTCTGTTGAGTTTTCCAACCTCAACCTTTGACTCCATATCCTGGACAAAAGAGGAAATCAAGTTATGCTTGAACTCTTTCACGGCCATTCTCCGTGCTAGCTTTACATCGGTCAGTCCCTCCTTGTATTGTCCAGTACTCTTGGCGAAAGAAATGTAATCAGCACGGTATGCGACCAGGCCATGCGAACTTGTAACGATCATCTTTCCTTCCTCACTTTTTGCTACTACGAAATCTTTTCCTTTTCCCAAAATTACAGTAAACTGGTCATTCTTCTCGTTGGACTCCATCCGCATGCTATCGGCAATGTAATTGAGGGCAAAGGAGTCACATTCTTCCGCATCGGGGTATAACCCACGGATGGAGTCTAAATTGTTCTGAGCCACAAATGAGGCGAAGCGGTTGGCGAAGGCGGTCGCCTCTGTTTTTTTGTTTTCTTGGCTACATGCCGTCATGCACATGAGAGAAAGAACAACGGCCAAATTAATAGTTGGTTGCTTCATTTTCTTGACATTTACAATGTTATACTTTATCTCCATAAATAAACTTTCGTAATATACCGCGGTTGGCTGTTTGCATATGCCACAGCAACGGCTTTGGCAGCAGCAATGGTGGCTTTCCTCTCATCGTGTCTGAAGGCTTGCTCACGGTCAAGGTAGTTCCGCTCCCACCGGTTAATAGCTTCCACTTTGGTCGTGATTTGGCTGACGAACTGCTTCGCGGCTGCAGAAGAAGAACATGAAGGGGGCATGTTGGCAAGTATCTCAGCGACTTGTGCGGCACCCCTTTCGTTAGGAGAGGCTGCCCAGGCTGCACGCGCCTCCGCTAAAATTTTCTCGGCGTACAAATCTCTCTCCTGAGCATAATATTGCATCATCAGTGGGAGTATGCGGCTATTGTAGGAAGGGCAATCTTCTGGAACCTCTGCCAGAATGAAGATTGCCTCCTGATAGTCACGCTGCCCCACGGCCTGCTTTGCCCTGGCAATAATGGATTCCATCTGACTTTCGTAGTAGTCAAGCACCTTGCCTTTGGCATCTTCACAGAATCTTATAAAATCTGGCGTTTCTAGTCGGAGTGCAGAAATTCCCTTTGCTATGGAATTTTCTTTATTGGCACCCCTGCCGGTGGTTTGCTTTGTGAAAGAAGCGAAAACCTTGCCACTATAGGCATCCTGTAGGGAAATAACAAAGTCGAAATCAATGTCGCAGAACACAGGAGCTGTAGCAGTAGTGCGCTCATCGTTGATTGCAACTGACGGGACCATGGCAAAGCGCGACACTCCGATTTCTGAACTTATACCATATCTCGTAAGTGCTCTCTGCAACTTTGCTCTTACTTGGGAATCAAGTTTCTCGGGAACGTCGTAGTCGCATACCAAATGTGCAGGCGCCACGTTGAGGCTTTGGCTGTTTACAGTCATTGCCCACATCAATAATCCCAGTATTATAAAAAAGTTTGATGCTTTCATGTTTTTCTCTTTATTCAATTACAAAATGTCCGTCACCTAAAGTTCCTCCTACGGAAAACGACGTGTCTTTACTTGCTTTCTGTTTGACGTTAAGTCCTTGATTGGCAATTATTGCTCTTAATGGGCTATAGAATCTGCGTGCATCCAAGGGTTTCCCATTCGGACCATAGAGAGGCATCATGGCTTGAGACACCTGTATAATATTGTCATCAACATTGTCGGTGGAGTAAGCACCATTGACACAATTGTCATTAAGCCAATCCTCCACGACATCAATGAGGTCGTCGGGCAGCGGGTTCTCCGACTCAATGGTAAGCCTAGACTCTCTGCCCGATTGTGCCAGACTCTCAAAATATGTGTCAAGGTCGGCGGCAAACTTGTCCATTTTGTCAAGCACAGCCTCTTGCAGCAGGTTTACTTTCGTTTCACCTATGGCAGGTTTACTTTGTCCACTGGTGGCTCCTACTTGCTTGGAACTGTAAGCATCAATTGCCGACAGTTCAAAATACAAAATATCTCGAGGTCCCTGTTTGTTTATCTTGTAATTGAGTTCCAACCTCAAATCGATGGTAATGGGAATGCTGCGGCCCTGAGCGTTACGGAGTTGTGCCTCAAGCATAGTGAGCGGGAAGCCACGGTCATTGAACAACTCGGATATTTTCGATATGCAGGCTTTTAAGTCCGTGTTGAGGAATGCCTCCTTGTAGTTTTGTACATAATTGATTTCTCCCATGTCATCAACCTTGTCAAGAAGCCCCATTTGGTTCATAAGGGCATCGGAAGGCACGACCACGAGCTGTGGTTTTTTAGCTTGTCCAAAAGCCTGCATTGAAAACATAAGCAGGCAAACAACAATAAATATGTTTTTTAATTCTCTCATAATGTCAAAATTTTGATGAAGAAGAAGGAATTAGAAGACAGAACCGAATTTCTTGATGATGCCCTCGTTCTCAAGATATTTCCTTAATCCGGCCTTATTGACAGACACAATAATCCCTATTTTATAAAGGTTCCCCACCTTTAGTCTGTCGTCTGAAGAAACTGTCCCATCGGACGACAAGCTGACAAATTGCAAATAATCACCATTAAGGAAGAAATCATTGAAAAAGTCCTGATGCATCTCTTTCTCTTCCGGTTTTACAATAGGGGGCTGCGCAGAGGCTCCGTTTCCTCCTACGACTCCTTTAAACAACACACCATGTACGGCGTTCTCCTTGGCTAACTCTACTGCCGCATTCTCATTCTTGGCGTAAGAATAAACCTTTATCAGTGTTGTGCCTTGACTGCCCACGCCCACAGGAATGATTTCATATCTGTATTCCTTCGTTTTCTTTCCTCCAGCCATTGCCACATTTGCTGCCATGATGAGAAGGAAGCACATAAACATGATTTTTTTCATATTATTCTTTTTTTATCATTGATTATTGATTAAGTAATAGAACGAAATTAACTGAAAAAGAAGTGAAAAGACTTAAAAACCTATTTTGATGCCAGCTCCGAGACGCGGTGTCATTGGGTTCTTGGCTTCTATTTTATGTTCTTGCGCATACAAATCGCGCATAGACTTGAAGTCCTCACCAAGTAAATAGATATTGAGGCCAGCCTCGGCAAACAACTGGATGTTGCGTGTCAAATAATAACCAAGCTTCACCGCACCCTCCAAATAGTATGAATCTTTATCTTTTTCATCTTTCGAATTCGTATTATTTTTATTGGCTTTGGAGTTATCAGCCATTGGTAATATTATGCCACCTCCAATACTTGGCGTGAAGGTGAACATCCTTCCAAAATTACACTCATGGCCGGTTCCAATACCAGCCTTCAACACATTGACATCCTTTATTTTATTATCAACCACACCTCTCACTTTCATCAACTTTCCATCCTCATCAGCAACCAATCCGACCTTCAGGTAACCAAATGAGCCTTTGGTTCCAAAGATACGCTGTGACAAGGTCGCACAGATTTCAGAGATGTTATATTGTGCTTCTATAGACATGCCAAAGTCGGGGTTCTCCACCAAGGTCATTCCTCTGCGCACACGACGTCCCTTGGTGATGAAGAAACGTGAGAGATCTTGACTGTGGCCTGAGGCCACTTTGTTATTGTCAGCCACTTTCCCCGCTCTTAAAGTCGCAATTCTTTTGGAAACAATGGTGCCATCACTCTTCTGTCTGTTCTCCATAGCCACATAACGCCTTCCCTTTTTCACTCCTTCTTTTTTTCCTATCTTTGCCTGAATGGGATGGGTTGATATTATAGGCACCTTGGCCTGAAAATCGGTTATCTTGCGCAAGCGGGTGAAAATCTCATCGTCATCATCCTCTGAGAATTCATTTATGAATTTAATTTCTCCACCATTCGCATTTGTAATGAACTTCAGGGGGAATTCACACTGATCAATGCCATTTTTATCGTTAAAGTAGTTTTCATAGAAGTTTGTTCTCACCTCCTCGTTGAAATCAAGTTTATAAACGTATGGAATAAAAGTAACAGCGGGTTCTTTGCTTTCGGGACGTTCATACACATAATAGAAAATCACATAAGAACGGTCTATCAGTTTCTCTCCCAATTCGTTCATGATGCTTTGCCGGGCGCTGGCATTCTGTCTGAGCACATCATTGTCTGTCGCAGCAAATTGGCCTCGTTCCAACAGTTTTTCAGTTGAGTAACTGCCATCGGCAAATACAGGGAACCATATTTTCATGATCTGATTACCTATTTTCTTCTCTTTGATGATTTTTTCTGCCTCCGAACGTATCTGTTGGTCACGTACACTCTTCGCGACGTTGTCGGGAAGAGAACCAAAAACGAACACTCGATTCTCAATGCTGTTGTCATCAAATTTCAGGTTCTTATTTGCCACAGCATCCATTGCCCTTACACCGACAATGGCTTCCGAGGATCCATCAATTATGTAAATCCTGGTAAGCGAAGGCCGAAGGTATTCCCTGGTGAGCGATGTTGCCCTTGTAGTTAGCAAGTTGACATCTTCTTGGGCCATGGCTGTCACAAATACAGAAATCATGGCCATGATAAATAATGATTTTTTCATGAAGTTGAATTAATTGTTAATAGTATTGTATAGTTGTTTTCTCCTCTGGTAACAAACCGTCGTTTCGCAACCGCTCGGCCAGCTGACTTCTCAACACCCGGACGGTAATAGTGTATGTCCTTTGTACTTTTCTTCTGTTCTTTGTCTGGCTGTTCGGGCGTGTGTCTTCCATGGACACATATTTGGCATACTCTCCTTTGTCCATAAAGAAGATGTCGAAATAACGCACGTATTTTTCTCTTGCATTTGCCTCTGGCAGTAAAGGTCTTATATCACATCCAGACACCCCGTTGAAAAGTACGGCTATCACAGCGTTTTTCTTTGCTTGCTCCTGCGCGTCTGTCTTGTTGCGACCTGTCCCTTGCACACGGAGTGTTTGTGAACCGTCGTGCTCCACACCAAGACATTGCACCCTCAAACCCTGCAATGAAGCGTTTGGCTGAGCAAAAACTGACAAAGGTGTGAAGGTCAAAGTAGCAAACACTGAAACAATTGTTAGTCTTTTCATCATCATTTATTGTTATGTTTAAAATTCATATCCTATATTGAAACTGAAAAAATTAACGGTGGAAGAATAATCCTGACATGTTTCTATTTCGGCAAGCGTGTACCTCAGTCCCAGCAAGAACGCATTGCGGGCTTGTCCAATCCTTACCCCTAAAGTAGGCGAAAAAAATAGGCCGTCGCCAAGCATTGTTCCCATATCCACCGACCAATAAGGAACCGCCTCCCGGCTTTCATGCGAGATAGCATTTCCTCTTACATTGACAAACAAGGGCATGACCATCGCGTTATTGTCGCCACGGACATCCTTGTTTCCATTCACATAATATGAGGCTCCCAAACCTGCGCCAACCCTAAAGAATTCGGAAATCCGATAACCCGTGGTGAAAATGGTTCCAACACGCTGGACATTGGTATGGTTAAGAATAAGCGAACTGCCACCATTCGCCTCCACAGAACACCAAAAGCCTTTGTCTGATTGAGCATAATCTTTGTAAGCGACACGACTAGACGGCTCAGGGAGTTTGACCTTTGGCTCCTGAGCTTTTGACATCATCCCTACTGACAGCAGTGTACTTAGAATTAAACAGTTTGTTTTCATTACTTTATTCGGTTATAGTATTGTAATACAACGCCAACGAGGTGTGAGCCTCCTGACATTCCTTGTCTGAAGGTTCTGGAATACCTGTGAAAGAAAGAATGAAAAAACAGCTCACACCTGCAGGGATGTATGTGAGCCGCATGTATTGTTATGCAGTCATCAATACACTCTACAGGAGGAACAGCTTTCAGTCTCTTTCCCCTTTCAAGCGAATTTTCCAGATTCTCAGACGGGTAAAAGCCTGTTTGCCTTCCTCGATGTCTGCCGCCAAAGGCTGGCGGCAACGCAGGGAGAATTCCCATCCCTGCGTCTGCAAAGTTAGCAAAAGTTTTTGAAAGCTGTCGCATTGTGAGCCGTTTTTTTTATTTTTCTGCAAAAATAGATATAAGATTACAAAGAGGAATGGTCCAAATTGGTCCTTTTCAGATAAAAAACAACTTTTTGGGGAAAACCAGCGTAGTATTTACACCCATTGTTTTGTGATAATGGCAAAAAAGGCTAACTTTGCATGTGCAATCAAAACAACCAAACCACCAAGATAATTCTCAGATGGACATGAACGACTCTTCCAATTCGGGTTACATGGAAGACTCCTTCGAGGGCATAAGCCGCTTCTTCACCGACATGGAAATCATCCATGAGTCGGAAACGAATGTTGTGGCACGGGCGAAACGCTATGGCCGCTGGTGGCTGCTGAAGGCGCTACGCCCGGAACTGGCCCTGCAGGAGGCCTTCCGGCAGAGGCTGCGCAAGGAGTTTGAGCTGACGGCACAGTTCCAGCATCCCTCCATTGTAACCACCGTGGGGCTGGAGGCAGTGGAAGGCCTGGGCGAGTGCATTGTGATGGAATACGTGGAAGGCCACGACCTGGCCACCGTCCTCGCCCGCGGCGACATCTTGTTATATAATAAGAGGCGGATGGCCGCAGAACTGTTGGAAGCCGTGGAATATATTCACGCCAAGGGCATCGTCCACCGCGACCTGAAGCCGCAGAACATCATGGTGACCGACAACGGCGGGCATGTAAAGCTGGTGGACTTCGGGCTGGCCGACTCCGACAGCCATGCCGTGCTGAAGCAGCCGGCGGGCACACCACGATACATGTCGCCCGAGCAAAAGGCGGTGCCCAGGGCCGATGTGCGCAACGACATCTACAGCCTGGGCGTCATCCTGGGGCAAATGAACCTCGTAGGCGTTTACCCCAAAGTGGTGAAACGGTGCCTCCGCCCGGCAGACCAACGTTATCAGAACGTTTCAGAGCTGATAGCCGACATCAGCCGGCGGAAGAAAAGGCGGCGGCAGGCGGCAGCGGCAGGCCTCATTGTTCCCGTATTAGTGCTCATGGCCGTCATGGCTTGGCAATGGAACACCCAAAGGCAGACAGTGCTGCGACAACAGGCCATGATGCAGAAGCAAGCCGAGGAAATGGAGGTGCAACGCAGGAAGATGACAAGCCTGGAAGAGGCGGCAAGGAAAGCGCAGGCCGGGCAGACGGCCGGACAGGAAGCACTCGGCAGGCTGAAAGACAGCCTGGACATCCTGGCCAGCGACAACAAGCTACTCAGGGAAAAGGAGAAAACCGAGGGGGAACGGAAAAGGCGCATTGACAATGCCAAGCAAAGGGGGTGCGACATTGTGGACGACGCCATGTGGAAATTTGGCCTGCATGAAGGCTCCGCCGCATTTCCCGAAAGATTCATCGGCGTGGTGCAGAATTGTGCCGACATAGAAAGGGCCAAGGGGAAATTTCGCCAAACCCTGGCAAATTCCTTTACAGAGCAGGAGATAGTGGAAATCATGGTGGCGCTCGACCAGCACCAAAAAGACCTTTCACACAAAAAATGGAAAGAATTGAAAAGATGAACGAGATTGAAAAACTATGTAAAGACATTGAGGAGGCCTTGGCACGGCCCATGCTCACACCGCGCGACTTCACCCACCTGAGCAAACGTGTTTACGCCCGGCTGCATGTCATGGTGAGCCCCACCACCCTGAAGCGCCTGTGGGGCTATCTGAACGAAGGAGTCCAGCCTCGCGATAGCACGCTCACCATCCTGGCCCGGTTTCTCGGCTATCGCAACTGGGAGGATTATCGGCACAATGCCTCGCTGCCCGCAGAGCTGCAAAGCAATCCCGTGATGAGCCGGAAGCTCAGCGTTACCGAAGAACTATGCCCGGGTGACCGCGTGAGGCTCACATGGCAGCCAGGTCGTGTCTGCGACATTGAGTACCAGGGAGGCATCGATTTCCGAGTGGTGGCTTCTGAAAACACCCGCCTGCGTGCTGGAGACACATTCCGATGCAGCCTGGTCGTGGAGGGTGAACCGCTTTATCTCGACAATCTCATACAAGATGGACGGCCTCCGGTAGCTTACGTTTGTGGAAAGAAGAACGGAGTCGGGTTTGAATTCCTTTAAAATTTACTGATATCATACCTTGGATAAGGTACTCTCACTCGGAAATGAAAAGAAAACAGGGGTTTTCTTTTGCATTTTGATAATCAGCTTACGCTCGGACATTAGCAAGCAAGCTTGCATGTCACTCGCTTAATCGCTGATTTCGCTCGTTTATCCGTACCTTTGGATAAGGTATTCTCACTCGGAAATGAAAAGAAAACGGGGGTTTTCTTTTGCATTTCGCTCGTTTATCCGTACCTTTAGAGAAGGTACTTGCACTCGGAAATGAAAAGAAAACGGGGGTTTTCTTTTGCATTTCGCTCGTTTATCCGTACCTTTGTCAAAATTTTTCATTTAATCTTTATTTCAACTATCATTTGTTCATTATGAAAAAAGCTATGTTCCTATTTGCCCTGGTCGCAACGGTGTGGCTGGCAGGCTGTAAGCAAACAAAAGTCATCACCGACCTGCCACGTGCAGAAGCCGCTCCCGAGGTGGCGGCGGCCGTCGATTCGTTCGTCAACGCCACTCAGACGCGCCCCGTGGCCCCCGACTCCATCACCCTTCACAGCATCATGATTCTGAAGCACGGCAACGTGGTGTATGAGAAATGGTTCAACGGCCATTCCGCCGACACCCCCCACCCCATGTTCTCCGTCAGCAAGACGTTCACCGCCACCGCCGTCGGCCTGGCCATCAACGAGGGAAAACTCAAACTCGACGACCCCGTGGTGAGCTTCTTCCCCGACAAGTTGCCGGCTGAGCCGAGCGACAACCTGAAGGCCATGACCGTGCGCGACCTGCTCACCATGACCTGCGGCCACGACGTGGAGCCCAACAGCTCAAAGTCCGACTCCCTCGACTGGGTACAGGGCTTCCTCTCATGGCCCGTGGAGCACAAGCCGGGCACTTACTACCTCTACAATTCCATCGGCACCTACATGCTCTCGGCCATCGTGCAGAAGGTGACGGGCGAAAAGCTCATCGACTACCTGGACAAACGCCTCTTCCAACCCCTGAACATTGCACGGCCGCAATGGGACGAAAGCCCGCAGGGCATCAACTGCGGTGGATGGGGCCTGATGCTCAAGACGGAAGACATGGCCAAGATGGGGCAGTTGTTCCTTCAGAAAGGCCAGTGGAACGGCGAGCAGATAGTGCCTGCCGAATGGCTGAAGGAGATGTCGAGCTACCAGGTGCCCTCCGCTCCCTCGGGCACACGTTTTGAGGACCTTGAGAAAGCCGGGCTCAACAAGGACAACAACGAGTGGGTGCAGGGCTACGGTTACCAGATGTGGATTTGCCGCCACAACGCCTTCCGCGCCGACGGTTTTGCCGGGCAATACATCATGGTGTTCCCCGACCGCGACGCCGTGCTGGTGCTTACCACGTCGTCTTCGCTCTACCAGCCCTACATGGACCTCGTGTGGCAATACCTGCTCCCCATTCTTTAGAGAAAAGGGGAAAAGTTTTTTAGTTATAAGTTATGAGCTATGAGTTATGAATTATGCGCGGCGGCAAAACTCATAACTCATAGCTCATAACTTAAAAAGAGTCCTCTCTTTTTCAAGATTTCACCAGCCTGAGCACTCCCACGGAGTTCTCGGGCATGGTAAACTCAAACATGGCCTTCACCGGGCCAATCGTCTGGAGCTGGGGCGTGATGGCCTCATGATAGCTGAACGAGCTGTCCACGTCGGGATGGCTCGAATAGTAGTTTTGTCCGCCCTGGTTTTTTACATCCGTGTCGTGCGAGGTGATATATTCCATTTCCGCCATGTAGTTGGAAGTATTGTTCATGCTGACGTAGATGGCCTTTGCCTTCGCCTCGGCATTGACGAACTTCAAGTAAATAGTGCCCGTGCGGGTGTCGATGGTTGACGAAAGGTAGATGTTCCGGTCGGCATCACCCCATTGTTTCACATGCTTCACGGCGCGGTCGCCGCCCTGCGAGAACAACTGCTGGTAATAATAGTTGGTGGTGCGCCAAAGCCCGCGGTTGTCGAACCAAATGAGGTTGGAGTTCCACTTGTTGAACCCCTTTTTACAGAACAACGGGGCATAGGCCGCCATCACCACCATGTCGGAATTGCGCTCCAGGCTCAGCCAGTAGGCGGCCTCGGCCAGCGTGGAACGGTAGGCGTTGTTCGTGCCGTTGTTGGCAAACTCGCCCACGAACACGCGGGTGGGCCGGTTGCGGTCGTAGGTCATGCCCTGACCACCGCGTACGGCATTGCGGTCGTAGCGGTTGCCGTTGTTGAAGAACCAGTCGTCGCCCTTGTAATAATGCTCGTCAACGTAGGTGTCGGCATATTTGGCGTCTATTTCGGCATAGTTGGCGTCAAACTCCCGTCCGGCATCGCGTGCGCCGGCGGTGGTCACGATGATGATGTCGGGATATTGCGCTTTCACGGCCTTATAGATGATGTCGAAGCGCTCCCAAAATTCCTTTCCCCGGTTTTCGTTGCCTATGCCCAGGTATTTCAGGTTGAACGGTGCGGGGTGCCCCATCTGCGCGCGCACCTTCCCCCATGTCGAGCTGGCGGGGCCGTTGCAGAACTCTATGAGGTCGAGGGCGTCTTTCACGAAGATGTCGTGGAAGCGCTGGCGGTCGGCCTCCGTCTCCAGCGGGGCTATGTATTGGTGCCCGGCAAACTGGCACGTCACGCCATTGTTGAGCACCGGCAGCGGACTGGCTCCCAGCGACTCGGCCATGAGGAAATACTCGTAGAAGCCCACGAACTGCGATGTCCAATAGCCCCAGTGGTTGCGGAAGCCGAGGCGTTCCTCGGGCCTTCCCACGGAGTTTTTCCAGAACACCTGTCCGAAGTAATTTGTGCCTTCCGAGGCGCATCCGCCCGGGAAGCGCATGAACCGCGGGTGCAGGTTGTCGAGGGCTTCCATCAGGTCCTTGCGGAACGGGCCATACTTGCCGCCCTTCCATAGCCTCGACGACTCGGGCACCAGCGTCACGAAGTCGAGGAAGAAGGTGCCCGGAGCATCGCCGGTGATGACCAGCCGGCTGTCAACCGACCGAAGGGCCTTCAGCCGGCCGGTATATTTTTTCCAGTCGTCTTTCAACTTGGAGATTTTTATGACGTTGCTGTTCACCTTTCCGTCAATGTCCTCCAGCCACACGCTCACCTTTCCGCGGTAGTGCTCACCCTGCAGCCAGAGGCCGAGGTCATAGGCCGTGCCCGCCACCACGGGCAGCGAGGGGCGCTGGGTGTTGTTGCTATAGGTGGCACCGCTCCTGCCCCCTCGGGGAACATTCTGCGGAGCCGGCGCTATGCCGTAGCCGTTGGCGGCAATGCCGTAGCCTCCGCCGGCCTCCGCAATGTCGAAGCGCACGCAATATTGCACATAGCGCTGCTCGTCGTCGTATTTGTCGCCCGGGTCGTAGTTGTACTTGCGCTCCAGGTTTTTCACCAAGGGATGGTCGCTCACCGCACGGGCACGGCCCACGGCACCGTCCCTGCTTACCACCGTCCACCCGAAGAAGATGGTGTCGCTCTGCGAGAACTCCTCGGCCGGGGCGTCGGGCACGCGGTACGCCTGGAAGGAATTGTTCTGGACCATCTGGGCGCAGATGCCGCCGTCGAGCGACTGGTTGATGTCCTCAAAGAAGATGCCGCTGAGGGTGGGACTGATTTCAATGCCCAGGTCGTCGGTGACAATGAGCAACTCATGCTTGAAGGAGCCGGCGTCGCCACCCATAGGAGATTCGACCACAGCCTGCGAATGGCCATGCACGCCCGTCAACAACAGGGCACAGGCCGCAAATAATTGCTTGTTCATGCTTATCGTATATTTTGGTTTCTGACTTTTTCTTAGGAGCACAGGTGTCCGCTTGTTCATACGCCACGCCGGCCAAAGAGCCTTCCCCACCCCGGCCCGGCAATGGCTTCGTAGTTTCCTGCAAAGATACTGCTTTTTGTTGAAATGCCCAAACACCCTACGCCCTTATTCGTTTTCTTCCAAAAAGGCGGCCGTTTTTCCCACCGTTGCTTTCCCTCGGCAGGGCATGACGGGCAGGGTGTTTTGTCAAGATTTTTCATAAAAAAGGATGTCTTGGGAGCGTTCATCTTGCAAATTTCCATGAGAGATTTGCAAATTTGAGGGGAGAGATTTGCAAGATCTCTCCCCTCAAATTGCGGTCAAGCTTCGGCTGTTTTTAAACCCATTGATTATCAGCATGTTACAAAAGCGTCAAAAATCCGTTAATTTTGTCAAGATTTTTCAACAAAAATTACCCACCACCATACTGTCCTTGAAGGTTGATTTTTGGGGGGTGTTTAGTTGTCACGTTGAGTCTTCTTTTTCCGACGTTTGGAAGTGTCGGCTCCTGTTGGGCCGAAAAAAAACTGCCGGCCGCGCAGGGGTGCTGATGCCCTGCGTGGCCGGCAGTATTATGGATGGCGGGCGGTGCCCGCGGCGCTTACTCTTTATAGAAGAGCTTTTGCGGTGTGTAGCCGCTTCCTGTGAAGAGCAGGTGCTGGACATCGAGGTAGTCGAGGATGGGATCGCCCGAGAAGTTGATCTCGATGGTGTACGTTCCATCGCCGTTGTCAACAATTCGCTCGTTGCCGGTAGAGATGTCGTCGCCCGTCCATGTGGTTGTCCACCAGCCGGTGGTGATGCGCATCTGCACCCAGTCGCTGCCCTTGGCGGTGAGGTAGAAGGTGCCCTTCATGATGATGTTGTCCCAGATGTCCTGCGGAATGGCGTAGCACTCCTCGCCGGTGACGCTGCTCTCGGAAGAGAAGCGGTATAAGCCGTCCCAGTTGACTTGGGGCATTGAGCCGTCGTTGGTCCAGAACACCACTTCCTTGGCGCTTCCTCCTGCCACATATTCCACGAAGTAGATTTCCTGCACGGAGTATCCGCTACCGGTGAAGAGCAGGTGCTGGGCGTCGAGGACGTCGAGCAGCGGGTCGCCGGCAAGGTTGACCTCGAGGGTGAAGGTGCCGTCGCCGTTGTCGGTAAGCCGTTCATCGCCGGGGAAGAGGTCGTTGCCCGTCCAGGTGGTTGTCCACCATCCTGAGGTGACGCGAATCTGCGGGCTGGCGCCCTTGATGGTGACGTAGAAGGTTTCGGTCTTCAGTTTCTCCCACACGTCCATGGGCACGGTGTAGCACTCCTCGCCGGTGGAATTGCTCTCGGGAGCAAAGCGGTATTCGCCGCTCCAGTTGATGTCGCCCAGTGAGCCGTCGTTCTTCCATACGGGAACTTTCACTTCCTGCATTCCCGGTCCGTCAACCCACACCTCTTCGGCGAAGTAGAGCTCCTGCACGGAGTATCCGCTTCCGGTGAAGAGCAGGTGCTGGGCGTCGAGGACGTCGAGCAGCGGGTCGCCGGCAAGGTTGACCTCGAGGGTGAACGTTCCGTCGCCGTTGTCGGTCAGCCGTTCATCGCCGGGGAAGAGGTCGTTGCCCGTCCAGGTGGTTGACCACCAGCCGGAGGTGACGCGAATCTGCGGGCTGGCGCCCTTGATGGTGACGTAGAAGGTTTCGGCCTTCATCTTCTCCCACACGTCCTGAGGCACGGTGTAGCACTCCTCGCCGGTGGAATTGCTCTCGGGAGCGAAGCGGTAGTCGCTGCTCCAGTTGATGTCGCCCAGCGAGCCGTCGTTCTTCCAGATGGTGGTCTTCACAATCTCCATGTGTCCCTCGTCGGCGGCGGGCTCGTAGGCCAGCTCGGGCAGGTCGAAGGTCTTTCCGTCGTAGGTGTGGAGGTGGCCGGTGAAGGTGCCTTTGTAGATGTTCTTCAGCGGCACGCGGAAGATGAGGTTGCTGGTGCCCTTGCGGTAGAAGTCCTTATGGTCGATGATCTGTGGCACGGAGTCGGCATCGAGCAGCTCCACGCTATTGATGAACTCGAGGTCGGTGCCGAAGACGGTGATGAGCTCGCCGCCGGTGGCCCCTTCGCCGGGCTGCTTGGAGAATCCCGACACGACGGTATTTCCGAGGGTGAGCGGCAGGCGCGACTCGGCGGCATCGCCGTCGGTGCGCACGATAATCTTTCCGCCCTCGGCGGGAATGCCGGCGGGGGTGTTGACGCGAATCATATTATCGCCTACAAGCTCGAAGTTGGTGACCTTCAGGCCGCCGGGAAATTCAATCTCTTTGACATCGTTGAAACCCGAGCCGTTGATGGTGACTGGCTGGTTGGTGACAACCTTCGTGGGGAAGAACACCTTGATGCCCAGGCCTACGTTGGCCGACTCGTTTTCGTCTTCGGAACAGGCCGTGAAAACGGCACCGACAAGAACCACGGCGAGCAACGCGCCTAAATAATTGATTATATGCTTCATATTTTTCATTTTTATTTATTGTTTAGGGGATTGGGAGCTGATTGTCGGGGGAGGTCGGGGTTTCGCTCCCCCCGACAACCAGTGCCCCCCAGGAAGCCCCACGCCGGGAAGCGTGGGTTCCTGCTTATTTTACCATCCCGGGTTCTGTTGGAGTTTGGGATTTCTAATCAGCTCAATCTGGGGGATGGGATAGAAATTGAACTTCTCGTCCCACTGGCGGTTGACCGTAGAGCGTGTGAGCATGAGTGCCGGGCTGATGGTTGCCACCTGTATGGTCTTGAAATACTGCGCTCCCTTCTTCCAGCGGCGCACATCCCAGAAGCGGTGGTTCTCGAAGGCCAGCTCCACGAGGCGCTCGCGCTCATAGCGTGCCACCCACTCGCTGCCTTCCTCGGTGAAGGGCGGCATCTGAATGTCGGCGCGGTTGCGCAAGACGTTGACGGCCTCGTTGGCGGTCATGCCGTAAGTGTCGTCGTTGGCACTGCCCGTGGCATTGAACACGGCCTCGGCATAGTCGAGGTAGAACTCGGCGAGGCGGAACAAAATCCATGTGTGGCGGCGCGTGGTCTGGTTGTCGGCGGTGGTGACGCACGAACCATCGACATACTTGCGGAGATAATAGCCGGTGGGGGTGGCACCGTACTTGGGCGCGGCATTAAAGCCTCCGGTGAAGGTTTCGATGGCCTTCTTCTGGGCACCGTTGCTGGGCCATTCGTCGCCGTTCTTCACCACGGTGAGTGCGAAACGGGGGTCGAGGCCCTCGTAGGGGTTCTCTTCGCTGAGGTCGATGTTGCCGGGATGGCGCTGGCCAAAGGTCTCGCCGTTGTCCTGATATTCATATTGGTCTATCAGGCTTTGGGTGGGACAGTTGCCCGACGAGCCGTTTTCCACGCCGACGGGATAGTTGGCCATTTCGAAGGCATTGCTCTCACCGCGTCCGAGTCCGAAGATGAGCTCGGGGTTGAAGAAAGCGTCGTGGCCCCACAAGGAACTATAGGCACTGAGCTTCAGGCCCCAGTCGGAGGCGTTGTCGAGGATATATTTGCAAGCCTTGGCCGCAAGGTCCCATTTTGCCTTGTCGCCGCTGGGGTTGTGAAGGGGCGAGGCGGCATAAAGGAGCGTGCGGGCCTTGAGGGCAAACACGGCGACGCGGGTGGCACGGCCTACCTCGGCACCGATTTCCGTGCCGTAGGAAACGGGCAGGTAGGGGGCAATGGCGTCGCACTCGTCAACGATGAACTTCACAATCTGGTCGGCCGGGGCGCGCTCCACGTTGTTGGCCTGGCCATTGGTGAGCGTGGTGGTCACCAGGGGCACGTCGCCGTAGGTTTTGAACAGCTCGAAGTAGAAGTAAGCCCTGAGGAAGCGCAACTCGTAGGGGAACATCTCCATCTGGGCAATCCAGTTGCGGTAGTCGCTGTTGTACTGCCAGTCGGAAATGTCGGTCTGGTCTATCTTCTCAAGATACATATTGACATCGGCAATGGCCGTATATGCCTTTGACCAGGTGTTGGAATAGGGATTTGCCGGGCTCCATCCGCCGTTCACATAGTTGTTGACGGCGCCCGTTTCGAGGGCATACTGTGCCTCGTCGGTGGCTCCGGCAAGGAAATAGGCACTGTTGGCCGAGAACTCGTTATTATAGACCTGGGCATAGACGTCGAACACCAGGTTCTTGATGCCGTCGCCAAAGTAATTGTAGGTCCACTCCTCGTCGCGCGACGTCTCCTCGGTGTAGTCGAGGTCGGCACAGGAAACTCCGAGAAGGCACGTCAGACAAAGGACCGAGAGCTTGCCTAAAATCGTCTTTATATTCATTGTCTTCATATTCTTTTACATATTTAATTACTTAAACTTCTCAGAACTGCACTGAAAGACCAACGCTCAGACTCTTCATCACGGGATAGCCGGTGTTGAGGTTTTCGGCATCCATGGCGTCGATATTGTCGAACGACAACAGGTTCTGACCCTGCACGAATAGCTTGGCACCCGAAATCTTCAGAGGCTCAATGACCGATGCGGGCAGCTTGTAGTAGATTTCGCAATCGCGAAGCTTCAACCAGTTGACATTGCGATACCAGATGGTGGAGTTCTGGGCGTTGTTGGCCACATTCTCGGTTGACAGGCGGGGATAGCTGGCGCTGGCTCCGGCAATGTCGAAGCAGTTGTCGTAGTATTCCTGAGAGAGGTTGCGGTTGTCGGAGAGTGCTCCCCAAACGCCGTCAACATAGCGCAGGTTCTTCACCTGGTGGCCCGCTCCCTGCAAGGTGGCGTTGAAGCCGAAGCCCTTGAACTCGGCACCGAATGAGAAGGCATAGTTCAAGGAGGGGAAGGCGTTGCCATAGTCCTGGGCCACATAGTCGTTCTCGTTGATGACACCGTCGCCGTTGACATCCTTATATTTGATGTCGCCGACCTTCACCTGTCCGAATTGCTGAACGGGGCTGTTGTCGATGTCGGCCTGGTCCTGGAAGAAGCCCAGGGCAATGAGTCCGCGCTCGGCATCGGCAGGGCCGTCAACAACCGAGAGGTTGGGATAAGCGGGAGCTTCAATCCATTCCAGGATTTCGCTCTTCACCTTCGAGAAGTAGGCGCCGGCGTTCAGGTTAAGACCGTTGGCAAAGGTCTTGGCGTAGCGCAGGCCGAGTTCCATGCCGTAGCTTGCCACGCGGCCCTTGTCGTCATACGACGACTGGATGCCCACGACGGCGGAGTTGAGCGAGGCGGCGCTGACCAGGATATTGCGACGCTGCTGGTAGAACACGTCGAGCGTAACGTCGAGCGCGTTGGCAATGCGCAGGTCGGTACCGAAGTTGGCCTTGTAGGCGGTTTCCTGTTCAAAATCGTCGGTCGGGAACTGGGTGAGGAAGGCACCCCACGAGCTTTGGAAATTGTTGCCATACCAGAACTGTCCGTGGGAATTGTTCCATGCGGCAAGCCACAGGCCGGCCTGAGGCACATAGTCGGTGTGCTGGATGCCACCCGAGAGGCGGAACTTTCCATAATTGAGGAAGCTGCTCTGGGGCTGGTCGATAAAGATATAGCCCAGGCCCAGCGTCGGCGAGAATGCCCATTTGGCAGGATAGCTGCGGTTGGAGCCGTTGGCGGCCAGCACCACATCGGTCATGAAGCGGTTGGCATGGTCGTAGTGCAAGGCCAGCTGCCAGTTGGCACGATACCAGGTGTTGCTGCGGTTGTCGCGTATCTCGCTCTTCATGTTGTAGTTGGCATTGGCAGCAAAGTTGTCGCCATTGTTCAACTGAACGCCGTATTTCAGTCCGGCATTGAAGGTGGCGATACGCCACTGAGAGTCAACCCAGTTGTTGAAAACCAGCTTGTCTTCAACCGTTCCCATCACCGTTTCCTGTAAAACGCCGCCGGCATCGTAGTAGTTCCAGCCATACTGATAACCTTTGGAACGCGTCTCAATGGTGTTGGAGGCGTTGTCGTAGGAAGCGCCGACATAGAATTTCAGGCCTTCGGTAATGACGTCGAGGTCTTGCTCAATGGTCATGTTGGCCCAGATTTGGCGCTGATGGGTTTTCATGAAACCGGCACCCTGCGACTTGGCCAGTAGGTTGAAGTCGCCGTATGTCTGGCTGCCGCCCCATACGCCGCCGGCCGTCTTGACGGGGAATGCCAGGGCAGGCACTTTGTACAGGTGCCACCAGGCATCGCTGGAGTTCACGTTGGGCACTCCGTTGGTTTCCATCAATATGCCCAAGATATTGGCACTCACCCTTGTGGTCTTGCTCACTTCAAAGTCCACGTTGGCACGGATGTTTGCCTTTGAATACCTCAGCTGGGAATTCCAGTCGCCCTGGTCGGGATTCTTATAGAGTCCGCGGGCATCGGTATAGTCGAGATGAGCGTAATACTGGACCTTTTGTGTGCCGCCGAAGAATGAAAGATAAGCATTCGACTCATGGGCAGTGTTTTTGAACACTTCATCCTTCCAGTTGATGTTAGGATAAACCAGCGGTTCGCTGCCGTCCTTGATTTTCTGCAACTCGGCCTCAGAATAGGCAACGGTGGCACCGTCGTTCAGGCGGGCACGGTTCAAGGCGTTGGCATAGTCGTAGGCGCTCACCATATCAGCCGATTGCGGGTCGAACTGTATCTTGTGCGAGGCTCCGGCTTTGACGTGGTATTTTCCGTCCTTGTTGCCGTGCTTTGTTTTCACCAACAGCACGCCGTTGACGGCCTCATGTCCGTAAAGGGCCACGGCAGCGGCGTCTTTCAGCACGGTGACACTTTCCACCTCCTCAACAGAGAGGCGGTCAATAGGCCGCTCCACACCATCTACAAGAATCAGGATGTCACGCTCGCCAGTGGTCTGGACGCCACGGATGTTAAACGAAGCGCCACGGCCTTCCTCACCCTTGAAACCGGTGTTCTGGTATGCATTCAGGCCAAGAAGCTTGCCATAGAGGGCATCGGCCAGGCTGATGGCGGATGTGCGGCGAAGTTCTTCGGCAGTAATGGTTGTGGCCGCCGCAGTGGTGAGAAATTCCGACTGCTCAACGCCATAGCCCAAATCTACCTTCTGCGATTCCTTGTCGCTCAGCGTCACCTGGGCGTTGACCGCCATGGGGGCGACGCAGAGGCCCGCAAAGGTATATATAAATATATTTCTTAATTTCATAGTCTTCACTTTTTCTTTTTTTGTTTTTCCATTTATCATTTAGCGAAGCGTATTTACCATCCGGGATTCTGGGTTAGTCCATATCCTTTCTGAATCTCTATACGGGAAACGGGGTCAAGATACCACTTGTTGGTCCAGTAACCGGGCTCCCACCAACGGCGGGCACCGTTTACAATCTGGGGCTTCTCGTATTCAAACTTGGGCCAGGGAGTGCTGGGATCCCAGTTCGTGTCGCCTTCGGTCATGCGGTTGCCATTGGCGTCCAGACGATAGATCAAGATTTCATGAAGTGGTTTTGTAAAGAGGTCCTGCCGCTTGCGGCGAATCATATCATACACGCGGTCACCGCACTCTGCTCCAATCTCGCAGTTGCGTTCACGGAGAATCTCATTAATCAGGTTCTCCTTGTTGGAGGTCAAGTTCAGTTCGGGATTCATGGTTTCCAAACGTCCCAGTCCCACACGGCTGCGCACAACATGCAGGTCGTCGAGGGCACCCCTGAGGTCACCGGTCTCTGCGCGAGCCTCGGCACGAATCAGGTACATCTCGGCCAGGCGGATGTATGAAACACCGATATATTCGTCATTCATTTTGTCGTTCGAATAGTCGAGCATCCACTTGAACTTTCTGTAGCCAGATGCCACATCGTCGTTACCTTCTATGCCGAACTGGTCGGGTGCTGTCCTCATGGCACCGTGATACCAGGTGTCGATATATGTAAAGCCATTATAGTCGCCTACCACGGCAGAGGGGAACGACTGGCGAGGCACCACCATTGTTTCATACAGGCGCGGGTCGCGATCGACAAACATGTCGATGCCGTCAGGATTCTTGCCTGCTCCATAAAGGTCCATGTAGGGGAAATTACGGCCGTCCTGCATTCCGAAGCACTCCATCAGTTCGTTGGTGGGAACGGCACCGCCCTGGCGATAGCAGTCGAGAGCAAAACCAGGCCATCCCCATCCCCAGCGGTTTTCGCGGTTGCCATTAACCACGGCATCGCTCAAGTACTGCGTGGGATGTGCGTCGAAAATCTTCTCGTGGCGTTTCTCGTTATTGCGGTAACGGTATGCCCGGCGGTAAGCCATGCGGTAACCGCCCTCATCCTGAGTTTCCGGCTGTACCAGTTGATAATAGTTGCCGTGGGCAGCATTGTCTTCAAAGAACTCGTTGCAATACTTCAGGCAACGATCCCAAAGAGAGTGGTCTTCACGTCCGAACCACACATGCTCAATGTTGGTGAACTCGGTGACTTTGTCGGGCGAGTATTCCATATAAGGAGCAGGGCTGTTGAACAGCGGCGAGGCGGCAAACATCCACACCTTGGCGCGCAGGGCGCGGGCCGACGCCTTTGTCAGGCGACCCGACCACTGGCCAATGTCGGCATCGGGAATGTTCCAGATGTATCCGGGCTCGTTGACGGCACATTGAATAAGCGAGTCGATGAACTCAACGGTCTGCAAGGCTGTAGAGCGGCCTTCGGTGAAGCCCTCTCCCACTGCGTATGCCTTCTTCACGAGGCACAAGCCGCCGAAGTTGCGGAAAGCGTCGTAGTAGCGGCTGGCCATGATGGTGTAGGCCTCACCGCGCAAGCGGCTCTTTTCATCTTCCGACATATCGGGCACCTTGTCAATATTCTCGATGAGCTGCCAGCACTTGCGCACGGTCTCGTAGATAGACACACGTCCACCGGCATCGCTGTCCAGGCCGCCTTCTTTAGTGGAATAAGAGAACTTGCCTTGATAGTTTCCGTTCTCCGTGTCCTGGGCATCCTCGGTCAGTCCGCCGGGATAATAACTTTGTTTCGGGCCGCCCCATCCCACATAGCAATGATAGGAGTCGGAAAGCACGTCGATGGGCGAACCATTCATCATATTTCCTGCGGTGTAGGTACAATAGAGCTGTCCGTAGGCGCTCCACAGGAAATTGCGGGCGTATTCAGCCTTGGAAAACACGGTGTCGATGTTGACATCCACGCCGGGTGCTTTCTCAAGGAAGGCATCACCCACATTGAAATCATCGACGCATGCCGTGAAGATGCTTGTTGTCATCCCCAAAGCCAACATGTAAATAAAAAACTTTTTCATTTATTATTTATCATTTATGATTTATGATTTTTCATTTTTTAAGGCCGAGGCCGCATCAGAAGTTGACTTGAAGGCCGAAGTTGTAAACCCGGGTCATAGGATAGCGCACGCCGAAGTCAAGGCCTGAGCCGGGAGCTTCGGGGTCGTTGCCCTTGAAGTCTGCAAAGGTCAGCAGGTTCTGGCCCGAGGCATAGAATCTCACATAGTTGAGCAGCTGCAGCCACTTGGGCTTGTTGATGGTGTAGCCAATCTCCACGTTCTTCAGTCGCACATACTTTGAGTCGATAATCCACGCCCGCGAATCGCGGTTGTTGTGAACGCGGTTGGTAAACGAGATACGCGGCAGCGAGGCGTCGCGGTTGTCTTCTGTCCATGAGTTGTCGGCCACCCACTGTGCCAGTGCCGAAGTATTTGTTGAACCGAACTGGTCGCGGAAGTATCCGTTCAGCGCACGGCTCGTGTTGTCTGCGCCCACCCAGAGCATTGAGAAGTCAAGACCCTTCCAGTTCAGGTTGGCATTTACAGACCATGTGATTTCGGGGTTGTCGGTATAGCCGAGGGGCTTCTGGTCGTTCTGGTCAACAATGCCGTCACCGTTCAGGTCAACATAAACGGCATCGCCATATTTCAGGTCAATCATCTGGTCGGGCAGGTCGGCGCCATATTGCTCCTTATAGCGCTGTTCGGTGCCTTCCTGATAGAACTCGAAGAGGTCGTAGCCGAAGCGCTGGCCCACCGGCAGTCCGGTGCGGGTGAGGTAATCATACATAGGCGGCACCTCGAGCATCTCAACCACCTTGTTTCTTGCAAAGGCAATGCTCGGGCTGATGGAGTAGCGGAAATCGCCCACGATGTCAGCCCATTTCAGTGTCAGCTCATAGCCGTGGTTCTTCACGCGACCTTCGTTGACGTAGCTTGAAGGAAGGCTGGTGACGGCAGGCAGCAGCGATGCGTTCGACACCAGGATGTCCTTGCGGTCCTCCCAGAAGAGGTCGAGGTTCACCGTCAGACGGTCTTTCAGGAAGGCGGCATCCAGGCCGATGTTGATCTTTGAGGCTGTCTCCCAGGTGACGTTCGGGTTACCGGCAGTCAGCTCTTTCACGGCCTGCAGCCAGTTGCCGCTCGTTCCGAAGTTGGCACCGCGGTTCTGCGGGTTGCCCGTCATTGAGCCCTGATAGAACTGCCAGGCACCGGGCAAATAGAGGAAGCGGGCGCCGTTGGTGTTGTCGTTACCGACCTTACCCCACGAACCGCGCAGTTTCAGGTAGCCGATGACGTTCTTAATGGGTTTCCAGAACTCTTCGCTCGACGGAATCCAACCTACCGAGAACGAGGGGAATGTGCCGTAGCGCTTGCCCTCGGCAAAGTTCTCCGAGCCGTTGTAGCCGATGTTGAAGTCAACCATGTAGCGTGTGTCGTAGTCGTAGGTGACACGTCCCACAAGGCCCACATAGCCTTTGGGGATGGAGCGGTACAGGCTGCCGTCGGAATCCCAGGGATAATAGGTTTTGCTCTGGTTATACAGTATGAGCGCGCCCACGTTGTGCTTGCCGAACTTGCGGGCGTAGTTGAAGCTTGCCTCGGCATACCAGTTGCGGTTTCCCCAGCGGCTGTCGGAGTAAGGCAAGGGCCAGGTGATGTTTTCCTTGCGGAGCACTTCCTTGCCGTCAACGAGTGTTGCCACGTAGGTAACGCCCGTGCCAAAGCCGTTCTGGCGGTTCTTCCGGGCCGTATAGTCGGTGTTGTATGAACCTTTGACCTTGAAGTCCAGGCCCGGGGTGAGGAAGCTCATGTCGAGCTTGTACTGCAGGTCGAGGTTCAGCACGTTCGTACTCTCGTTCACATAACCCAAGTCGTAATAGTTAGAAAGGGCGTCGCGGTCGTAGGGACCCACGATGTTGCTGTCGGCAATGATGTGCCGGCCCTGGTCGTCAACACCGATACCGGCGTACGGGGTGGCACCCTGAAGATAGCGGAAGAGGAATCCCTCGCCGCCGCCCATCGTGGTGCGGTTCTGCACGCGTCCACCCAGCGTGAGCGAAAGCTGGCTGTACTTCGACACGTTGATGTCAAGGTTGGCGCGGTAGTTGAAACGATTATACTTGAAAGTCTCGTCCTTATTATTCGAGAATGTTTCAAAGAGTGAGTTCTGGTTGAGGAAACCGGCCGATACGAAATATCTCACCTTCTCCGTTCCGCCGTTCACGTTCACGTTCACCTGCTCCTGCCAAGCAGCATCTTTCATCATATAGTCAATCCAGTTGGTGTTGGGGAAGGTGACGGGCATGTCGCCTTTGCGGAAGTGCTCCATCACCTCCTGCGAAAAGCGTATGCCGGTGTCGGCGTATGGGGTGTAGTCGGCAATTTCTGCCGTGCCCGGCCACTGGCTCATGGGCAGGGCATCGGTGATGGCCGTGTAGTTCCACATCTTGCCGTAGGTCTTCGAGTCGGCAAAGTCCACAAACTTCGAAATCTGCTGAACGGCGGTGCTGGCCGAAACGGTCACCGAGGCCTTGCCGACCGTACCGCGCTTGGTGGTTACCAGGATGACGCCATTGGCGCCACGCACACCGAACACTGCAGTGGCCGAGGCATCCTTCAGGATGGAGATGTCCTCAATTTCATTCGGGTCGAGCTGTGAGAAGGAGCGCTCCACACCGTCCACGAGGACCAGCGGCTCGGCACTGTTCAACGAACCGGTACCACGCACGCGGATGACGGGCTCGTCGGCGCCAGGCATGCTCGACGGCTGAACAACCGAGATGCCGGGCAACTTTCCTTGCAGGGCGTTGGCAACGCTGGCCACAGGGGCCTTGAGCAGTTCATCGCCGCCGACGGCAGAGACGGCACCGGTGATGGTCACCTTCTTCTGCTGACCATAGGCAATGACCACCACTTCCTCCAGGTCCTGAAGGTCGGGCTTCATGCTGATGGACATCTTGCTGCCTACTCTCTGGCTCTGAGTAACATAGCCAATGTAAGAGAACTCAAGGGTCGCCCCTTGTCGAACAGAGGGCAACACGAAGTTACCGTTGAGATCGGTGATGACACCAGTATCGCTGCCTGCCACCTTGACAGAAACACCGATCATGGGTTCACCAGTCTCATCTTTCACCTGGCCTTCAACCCGCATGGTCTGGGCGAAAGCCACACTGGGCAACAGGCACAATAATGCCAATAGCCCGAAGAGATAAGATTTACATTTACTTTTCATATAAAAAGATCAGTTAGTAATATATATTTTCACATTATATTATATATAACAAGCCACTCCACGGCGGAAAACCTCCGTCATGTTCCTAATGAGTGGTGAGCCTCGTTGAGAAGCACTCTGTTTGTTGAAAAGGATTACCATAAGTAAAATTATAAGTACGGCCACATGTCGTTCGCCTCAGAATAATTCCGATTGAGACAGCCAAATTATTTAATGCATCATACAGAACTGCCACTTGTGAAAAAGCAGGCACAGTGGTTGATAAAAGTAAAGACGGCAGACCGTTTCTGCCTAAAGCATCATAGGAAAAGCCTTGTGGCTGATTCTTGCTGATTACTTTGTTTTTTTCATTTGTTGACAGGTAGCAGAGTTTTCCTCAAAGCGTGAGCTAAAAAGGAAATGCCGTAAAATGCCCGATTTAAGATAGTTCGCCCGCGCGAGTTCTCACGTTCAACAGGGTCTTCCACGGCCTCTGCGAGGTCTATCAAATACCTCTTTAGTTATTTTCGCTTGCAAATTTATATATTATTTCCGAAAAATAAAAACTTTTTTCTTTTTTTTTACAACTACCCTTATTTTTCCCGGAAAGAAGATGGGCTCCATTTTTTATGTGTCCATACATTCCATTTTGAGTTTTTCGTTCTCATATAATCATAAACGACTACTAAACATTTTGAATACAATTATTAAATATCAAATAGCTAGCATTTCTTTTCTTCTTTTTGATTTATCTTCAAGGGCTAACGTGAGTCGCATCTATTATTTTCCAATTCGTTTGGTCTAACTCATCATCAAAACCTTTTTTTTGAATCTGGACAGTATCTCCTTTCTTATAATCTGCGATATTAAGACCTACGGCTGTGAAGAAACGTCTTGGAACCATTGTCTCACGTCCATCCGACAACTTAAGTTTGACCTTAGTAGTCTTCATCTTGCCACCTTGTGTCTTATATCTCCTGATGTCTGTAATGGTTCCTTTAACAATTTCATTCATATTGAAATCGGAATCTTTATCGCCATGGGTCAATTTCTTTTGCAGTTGAGTTTCAGAAACAAATCTCAACTCGTACCGCTTTTGGTTGAAAAGGAGATTGCTAAATGCCATGTCATTAAGTATGAGGCCTGTATGGATTTTCCCCTCTAAACCAACATTCTTTATTAAAGCATTGGGCAAATAGCAAGATACGCCAGAAATATCCACCTTGATTCTACCTTTCTCAACACCGGAACATCTTCCAGATATTTGTATTGGGAAATCGTAATCAGCATCCAATTTTACGATGCTTGAATTGATAACCCCAATCAAACGTTGACGGAATGAACCAATCTCGTCATACTTGTGAGGTACAATTTCATCACCATCTTTCTCAATTCCCCATTTTCCTCCAATCTTGGATTTGACTAAACTGTTTTGGAGTTTAATAGATTCTTCACTTTGAATTCTGCCATTAGCGTCCACTATTTTGGTTACACCAACATGTGTAACCTTAGCTCTTCCTTCTTCAAACTCTCCGATGGAGTCGTAATTGATAGTTAAGATAATATTTCCTTCTGGTAAGCCAATTACACCCCATTTGCCGTTATTCTTCACCTTTGCAGATTCTTCAGTCCACGGGAGTATGGCTTCATAAGATGGCATTATAACAATCTGTCCATCAATTGTGCGGACGCCCCATTTCTCAAATTGTTCAAAGGCTGTGTATTTATCATTTAATACATTTGTATTACTGTCAATAACATTGCCTTTTGAATCAATTAATCCTTTATAAGTAATCCATGATCTGTCTTTATCACGTAAAGTCGCTTCTGCATGGCCAGACACAAGTTCTCCAATACTGTTGTATACACAATTGGCAATGGTTTGGTCTTCTATATTTTGCAATCCCCAAAGATTATGCATACGTACCCTGTATGCTTTATCTGACCAAGTATTAATTTTTTCATATTGAGGCTTTATCAATATGTTGCCCTTAAAGTCAGCGACTCCCCAAGCTCCATTTGCCTCGAACAGTACGCGGTTATTTGAATTATCAACAGATAGTTTCTCGCATTCAAGTATTGTCCAATCCATCACTACCTCGCTATAGTAGTTGACGAGTCCGGCTGTTTCTCCCTGTTTCACCATGAAGAATCCATTATGCAAATCCTCTGGTTGCTCAGTGAATACAGGTTGTATAAGCGTTGTTGTGTTGAAGCGGAATCCCCAAAGACCCATATATTGGAATGGAGTTGCCTTATCATTGCGCAACTTCATAACACGTAGAGCTTCCTCATAAGAAGGTTCACCTTTCCACTTATCTTCAAATTCTTTCAACAACTGCTCTCTTGACTTACGTGTTTCAAGAAATTGCTCTTTTGCATCTGGATGAAGTATAAAATAGGGTTCATTAGCTTCTTTGATATATGGCTTACAGTATTCATCATCAAATATAAAATCAGAAATGTCAGCTATGAGTCCATTACTTCCTATACTTGAATGTGTGACAGCCCAGTTATCGTTTTCATCAAGCCAGTTATACTTCAGACAGAGCGTATTCTTGTCTTCACTCTTCTGCTGAGCTTCTTTGTCAAAGACAAATACGTTACGGTGACAGTCAAATAGGGTGTTTTTATAGTTTGACCCTCTCATATAATCGTATGAGACATCGTTATCGGCTCCGAATATCCAAATGACATGATGATTATTCAAACGGAAGAAAACGTCACGATCAACAAGCATTCGTAGGTCGTGCTTCTTTCGTTGCATAACAATTACAACGTCCTTTACAACGTCCTTGTCTTTATATTTGAAAGAAATGTCGGGCCTTCTCCACTTCATATAAGGCACTGTACTCCTAATGATGGCATCACACTTAACATCTGAAATTCCTAATTTTTCACTCTCCTGTGTGCAAAGAAGGGAATAAATCATTTCTTTAAGGACACGACTATGGTGCTTGATTGCATCGTCTTGACCGATTGTATCAATTTCAATATCGCTATCATCAATCAGTAAGTCATCATCTTTTGATGATGTAGAATATGGAATCCATGCGCAATATTCATTGCGGATAGCATGGGCAAAGAATAGACTCTCTATACCATTTATAGTTCGATGAGCTATTCTAACAGGGCAACGACACATTCCGCAAATGAAATCTCTTTTGCCCATCTTCACTGCAAATTCCATTTGCCTACTCATTCTGGCTATTTCTTCAGCCGTACTCCTAAAGAAATCTTTGGCCTTGATTATATTGCCTTTTTTATCATAAATATATTCAATTGAACGCTTAACATCATTATTAGAATCATTGACAATCGGTGGAAAATCTATCATGGAATCGCCACTCTTCTTTATGGCTTCTTCTACCTTTGACTTATGAGGTGTCGAAGGGACTGGCTCTTTTAACTCATCTGCCCCTTCAGGACCCTCTGTATTCACTGGATTGGCATCAGCTGGTGACAAAGATACAGGTTTATTAGGCACATCAGTATCTAATGGCTCATCAGGTGCTGGATTTTTCGGCTTTTCTATAGGTTCCTTCGGAATGTTCTCTTCCGGATGTTGAGAGATAGATTCTCTTAATCTTTGAATTTCCTGTTTTTGATCCTGAATGATAGAATTTGCTTCGGCTAATTGCTCTTGGAATTCATTGATGCGTTCTTTCGCCTCAGTGAGTGCATTGCCAATTTCTTTAATCTCATTATCTTTCTGCTCAAATTGGCTTTTGAGAATGTCCTTCTCACGTCGGCTGTCAGAAAGTTGTTCTTGAAGAACCTGTATCCGGTTCTCCAATTCACGTATCTCATCTGCACTTGACTGGCTCTGACGCGATTCTTCTTGAAGCTTGGTTAGAGAAGCATTGATTATCTCTATCTCAGCATCTTTTTCTGTCAACAATTCTTGTTTTTTTTCAAGCTCTTTCTTTAATGCATCATTATTTTCATGCGAGAGATTTAAATCTTGTTCTTTCTCAGCAATGTCTTCTTCAAGCTCACTCTTATCCTGCGTTAACTTTGCGATAATCTCATTATTACTCTCAATTTCATGAGTCTTTTGAGTGACAATTACATTTAGATCATACACCCGATTGGCTAGTTCTTCCTTCTCTGATTGAATTGACCTAACATAATTTTGTAATGATAACCTTTCCGCTTCCTTGTTTTTAAGAGCATCCTTTAACTTCGCAATTACTTCGGTATATTTCGCTTGTAAATCATCCTTAGCTTTTTTTTCCTTGGTATAATTTGTCTTATATGCATCAAGCTGATTTGACAATAGGGTAGACCTCTTTTTCTGTTCATCAGCGAGATCTTTTGAATCAGTTAACTCAGCGGTTAAAGAATTATTCTTGTTCTTTAACTCGGTTATAGACAAATTAAGATCATCAACACGTTTGTCCAAAATGGATTTTTCTCTTTCTGCTGTTGTTAGTTTCGTATTCAAACTGCGTACAGAATATGACAAATCCGATTTCTCTTTTTCTAATACAGTTATCCTCTGCTTCTTTTCATCTGCAAGAACTTTTGAGTCGGTTAACTCTGCGGTTAAAGAATTGTTCTTGTTCTTTAACTCGGTTATAGACAAATTAAGTTCATCAACACGT
>JAEEGL010857853.1_pt1 | contig 47954 bp, 51 predicted proteins | sample 9134231 | NCBI WGS metagenome assembly JAEEGL01 (sample SAMN16246548, study PRJNA631951) | gut metagenome | biome: gut microbiome; feature: rumen; material: fiber-attached | host: Bos | place: Iran: Karaj | collected 2018-10 | reverse complement strand
CTTGATACCGCTGATGACTTTTTCACCGTGTTCGCCGTACTTCAGGGTGATCACGATGTTCTTCTTGAGATCGCCGTCAACAACGTAATCGGTGATGTAACCCTCTTCCTTGAGGATTCTGGCGATTTCAACTTTTTCCTTGCTGGAAGGAACAACAACACTGTCATGCTTTGCCCCAACAGCGTTTCTGATACGTGTGAACATATCGGCGATTGGATCTGTAAATGCCATTTTGTTTTTCCTCCTTTACCAGCTGGCCTTTCTGACGCCCGGGATTTCGCCCTGGTAGGCTAATTCACGGAAGCAGATACGGCATAATTTGTATTTTCTTAAGACTGAGTGAGGTCTGCCGCATCTCTCGCATCTGGTGTAAGCTCTACTGGAGAATTTCGGCGTTCTGTTTGACTTGATAATCATTGATTTCTTTGCCATGATGTTTGACCTCCTACTTTGCGAAAGGCATACCGCATGCTTCTAACAGAGCATATGCCTCTTCATTTGTCGGGGCAGTGGTAACGATGACGATATCCATGCCTCTGACGATGGCGACCTTATCGTAGTTGACTTCGGGGAAGATCAGCTGTTCCTTGACGCCCAGAGTATAGTTGCCTCTGCCGTCGAAGGCGGTCTTGCTGACACCGTGGAAGTCACGGACACGCGGTAAGGCGATGTTGACCAGCTTGTCGAAGAAGTCGTACATTCTCTCACCTCTCAGGGTGACCTTGCAGCCGATCTCCATGCCCTCTCTGAGCTTGAAGTTGGCGATTGACTTCTTGGCCTTGGTGATGACCGGCTTCTGACCAGTAATAGTCGTCAGCTCTTCAACGGCCTCTTCCATGGCCTTGGGATTGGCGATGGCATCGCCGACACCCATGTTGACAACGATCTTGACCAGCTTCGGACACTGCATGACGGTAGTGTAATTGAACTTCTCAGTTAACTTCTTGACGATCTCGTCATTGTATTTCTTCTGTAAACGGTTCATCTTACTCCTCCTTATTTCTTGGCATCCTTGATCTTGTTGCCGGTCTTCTTGTTGATTCTGACTTTTTCCTTGCCTTCAAAGACAAAGCCGACTCTTCCGGCCTTCTTGGCCTTGCTGTCATATGCCATGACATTGGAGATGTCGATAGGAGCTTCCTGGCTCTGAATGCCGCCATCCGGATTGGCCTGGGAAGGCTTGACATGCTTCTTGAGGATGTTGACGCCTTCGACAACTACCTTGTGAGTATCGGGATAGACCGCTAATACTTCACCGGTAACGCCCTTGTCCTTGCCGGCAATGACCTGAACTTTATCACCCTTTTTGATTTTCATATAAAGTTCCTCCTATAATACTTCACTGGCGAGTGAAGCGATCCTGGTGTAATCAGCTTCCCTTACTTCACGGGCAACCGGTCCAAAGATACGCGTACCAACCGGTGACTTGTCATCCTTGATGATGACGGCAGCGTTGTCGTCGAATCTGATGTAGGTGCCGTTTTCCCTTCTGACGGGGTAAGTGGTCCTGACGATGACAGCCTTGACGACGTCGCTCTTCTTGACGGTTCCGTTCGGGGTAGCTGACTTGACAGTGCAGACTACGACATCACCGACGGAGCTGGATCTTCTGCGGCTTCCGCCTAAGCAGCGGATGACCAGCAGTTCCTTGGCGCCGGTGTTATCGGCAACTTTTAACCTTGATTCATTCTGGATCATATCTCATTGCCTCCCTTACGCATTGGCCTTTTCAACGATCTTGACTAAGCGGAAACGCTTGAGCGCTGATAAAGGTCTGGTTTCCATGATTTCGACGACATCACCCAGCTGGGCTTCGTTGTTCTCATCATGAGCATAGAATTTCTTGGTGTACTTGACGCGCTTGCCATAGATGGAGTGTCTTCTGGAAGTTCCAGTTTCGACAACGATCGTCTTGTCCATCTTATTGGATACGACAGTACCTCTGTAAACCTTGCGGTTAGCTCTTTCTTCCATATTCACATCTCCTTTTAAGCCTTGTTCAGACGCTCAGTCTGAACAGTCTTGATGCGCGCGATTGTCTTGCGGATTTCTCTGATGCGGGCAGGATTCTCCAGCACGCCGGTGGCCTGCTTGAAGCGAAGGTCAAACAGTTCTTCCTTCAGGGTATCGACCTGCTTGATCAGTTCAGCATCGCTGAGATCACGGATTTCTTTCATCTTTTCCATAATTACTTAGCCTCCTGTCCTCTCTTGACGAAGCGGGTCTTGATCGGCAGCTTGTGGGATGCCAGACGCAGTGCTTCTCTGGCAGTCTCTTCACTGACTTCACCGACTTCGAATAATACGCGGCCGGCCTGGACAACAGCTACCCAGCCATCCGGAGCGCCCTTACCGGAACCCATACGGACTTCCAGAGGCTTCTTGGTCTTGGCCATGTGCGGGAAGATCTTGATCCAGACTTTACCATCACGCTTCATGTAACGGGTCATGGCAACACGGGCTGCCTCGATCTGGTTGTTGGTGATGTAGGCACCCTCTTCAGCTACCAGGCCGTATTCGCCGAATGCGACGTCTCTGCCGGCCTTGGTCTTGCCTTCATAGGATACTCTGTGAGGTCTTCTGTACTTAGTTCTCTTAGGCACTAACATTCTCAGTTACCTCCTTTTTCTCGGCTGCCGGAGCATCGTTTCTCGGGGCAGCATTGTCTCTTCTGTTATAAGAAGGACGGTCATTGCGGTTGTTGTTTCTTCTGCGGTCGTTTCTCGGAGCGCTGAACTTCGGAGCTTCCGGTTCCTTGACCATTTCGCCCTTCAGGACTTCACCGCGGCAGATCCAGACCTTGACGCCTAACACGCCGTAAGTGGTCTTGGCCTTTTCAACGGCAAAGTCGATGTCGGCTCTGATGGTATGCAGAGGAACAACGCCTTCAGAATAGCCTTCGCTTCTGGCGATGTCAGCGCCGCCGAGACGGCCGCCGACGGAGGTCTTGATGCCCTTGGCACCGGATCTCATGGTCTTCTGGATCGCTCTCTTCTGAGCGGTACGGAAGGAAGCTCTGGCTTCCAGCTGATCGGCGATCTGTCTGGCAACGATGTGGGCGTCCAGATCGGGGTTGGCGATCTCAACGACCTTGATGTTGACCTTCTTGCCGGCAGTCAGCTTGACAAGATACTTCTTGATTTCTTCAACGGTTTCTCCGTTAGTGCCGATGATGGCACCCGGACGGGCGGTTCTGATGATGACTTCAACATCGGAAGTGCCCTTTCTTTCGATCTCGATGCGGCTTACAGCGGCATCCTTCAGCTTAGCGAACAGGTACTTACGGATCTTGATGTCTTCCTGCAGCAGATCGCCGTATTCTTTTTCAGCGAACCATCTGGATTCCCAATCACGGATGACACCTACGCGCATTCCTATCGGTGATACTTTCTGACCCATAACTTTCCTCCTATTCCCTTTCGTCAACCACAACGGTGATGTGGCTTGAACGCTTTAAGATCTGTGATGCAGAACCCTTGGCTCTGGGCATCCAGCGCTTCAGGGTCCGGGCTTCGTCAGCCCAGCAGGCCTTGACATAGAGCTTGTCTTCAACCTGGTTGTGATTGTTGGTCGCATTGGCGGCTGCGGAATTGAGCACCTTTGCGATCGCGCCTGAAGCAGCCCGCGGGGTGAACTTCAGGATGGCCTTGGCTTCCTTGAGATCCTTTCCTCTGATCAGATCCAGGACCAGTCTGACTTTTCTCGGAGTCAAACGAACGTTCTTAGCAGTAGCTTTTACTTCCATTGTTTTTCTCCTCCTTACTTGGCCTTCTTGTCTTCTTCAGTGTGTCCGCCGAACTTTCTGGTCGGGACGAACTCACCGAGCTTATGACCGACCATGTCTTCAGTGACATAGACGGGAACATGTTCCTTGCCATTGTAGACGGCGAAGGTGTGCTCCAGGAATGACGGATAAATAACGGAACGTCTTGACCAAGTCTTGATGACTTCTTTCTTGCCGGCCTTGTTCATGTCGTCAACCTTCTTTAACAGGTAGGCATCGCAGAACGGGCCCTTCTTAATACTACGACTCATTTATTTTCTCCTTTCTTCCTACTTACCATTGCGTCTTCTTACAATGTACTGATTGGATTTGTTCTTCTTCTTGCGGGTCTTGACGCCCATGGTCTTCTTGCCCCACGGGGTCATCGGAGCCTTACGGCCGATCGGAGCCTTGCCGTCGCCGCCGCCATGCGGGTGATCAACCGGGTTCATGGCTGAGCCACGGACGGTCGGACGAACGCCCATCCAGCGGGTTCTGCCGGCCTTGCCGACATTGACCAGGTTGTGGTCGCCGTTGCCTACGACACCGATGGTGGCGCGGCAGACGCCTAATACCTTTCTGACTTCGCCTGATGACAGTCTGATCAGAGTGTACTTATCTTCAGAGCCCAGGATCTGAGCGCTGCAACCGGCGCTTCTGGCCAGCTGGCCGCCCTTGCCGGGCTTCAGCTCGACGTTGTGTACCAGAGTACCGTCGGGCATGTTACGTAACTGACAGCAGTTGCCGACCTTGATGTCGCTGCTTTCGCCGGAGATTACCTTGGCGCCCACGGTCAGTGACTCGGGAGCGATGATGTATCTCTTTTCGCCGTCAGCGTAATTCAGTAATGCGATGTTGGCGCTTCTGTTGGGATCGTATTCGATCGTGGCAACAGTGGCCGGGATGTTGTCCTTGTTTCTCTTGAAATCGATGATGCGGTAAGCCTGCTTGTGTCCGCCACCCTGATGTCTGGTGGTGATGCGGCCTCTGTTGTTGCGTCCGCCGTTTGATTTCTTAGGAGCTAATAATGAACGTTCAGGCTTCTTGGCTGTCAGGACGGCCGCGTAGTCGATCGTCGTCATGCCTCTGCGACCAGGGGTCGTAGGCTTATACTTCTTAATTGCCACTTAATTCTCCTCCTTACGCAATTATCCGGAAATAGCGTGTTCTTCCGATATTTTTCTTTTTAACTACTCTTTGTCGTACAGGTCGATGCTGTAGCCTTCAGCCAGCTTGACGATGGCCTTGCGGTATCCGTGGACAACGCCTCTGTAGCGGCCCAGTCTCTTCTGCTTGTCAGCAGTGTTGACGATGTTGACCTTTTCGACCTTGACGTTGAAGATCTCTTCAACAGCCTGGCGGACTTCCGTCTTGTTGGCGCCCTTGGCGACCTCGAAGGTGACCTTGTTGTCAGCTTCCTGGGAAGCCATTGATTTTTCCGTTACGATCGGACGGATGATGATGTCACGTGCTGCCATTACTGTAATCCCTCCTGAATCTTGTTGACGGCTGCTTCAGTGCAGACCAGTGTGTAGGTATTGGCAAGTTCCAGACAGCTGACGCTCTCAGCAAACTCGAAGTTTGCTTCCGGGAGGTTTCTCATGCTCAGCCAGACGTTTTCCCATTCCTCATCTTCATCGAAGACGAACAGGACCTTTCTGGTGAGTCCGAGATCCTTCATGATCTGAGCGAACTGCTTGGTCTTGATTTCCTCAAGTTCGAACTTGTCGACGACCTTCAGAGTGCCATCAGCTGCGAATGTTGACAGGTAGGACTTTAAGGCCAGTCTGGCAACCTTGCGGTTGATCTTGTAGCGGTAGCTTCTGGGAGTAGGTCCGAAGACGATTCCGCCGCCTCTGTACTGCGGAGCTCTGATGGAGCCCTGTCTGGCCCGGCCAGTGCCCTTCTGACGGTACGGCTTCTTGCCGCCGCCGGAGACTTCACTGCGGTCCTTGGTGTCATGAGTGCCCTGTCTTAATGATGCCTGCTGCATGACAACGGCATCGAACATGGCCTGCTGATTGGGCGTAACACCGAATACAGCTTCGTTTAACTTAATGTCATGTAACTTTTCGCCCTTCTGGTTAGTTACGGCAACCTTTAATGCTGTCATATGTTAGGCCTCCTCTTTTAATTCGTAGGCCAGCAGGTCTGCCGGTTCTACGTGCTTAACTGGCTTGACTGTGGTCTTGACAAGTACGACGCCCTTTCTCGGACCCGGTACGTTGCCCTTGATCAGCAAGCAGTTGTTTTCCATGTCAACCTTGACGATTTCCAGATTCTGGTTGGTGGTGGTGTAGGTACCTTCATGACCAGCCATCATCTTGCCCTTGTTGATGATACCGTTGTTACGGCCGATGGTGGCCATGGAACCCGGAGTTCTGTGAACCGGGCCGGTACCGTGGGTGGCCAGCAGCATGTGCTGGTTGTTGCGGTAAATGGCGCCCATGTAGCCCTTACCACGGCTGATGCCCTGAACGTCGACCTTGTCGCCTGCTTCAAACAGGTCAGCGGTGACGACGGCACCAACTTCCAGATCAGCCATTTCATCGCTCTTGATCTCGCGATAGAATCTCTTGGCTGCGGTATTGGCCTTGCCGGCGTGGCCCTTATTGGCCTTGGTGGCCTTGGAATCCTTAAGGTCTTCCATGCCGAGCTGTAAAGCGCAATAGCCATCCTTTTCGACGGTCTTCTTCTGAGTAACGATGTTCGGTGTTACCTCGACAACAGTTACCGGAATAAGTGTCCCATCATTGGTGAAGACCTGAGTCATCCCAAGTTTTCTTCCCATTAAACCTTTCATGATGTCATCTCCTCCTATAACTTGATAGTGATATCAACGCCGCTGGGTAATTCCAGTCCGGTCAGAGCCGTAATGGTTTCGGTGGTGGCGCCGATGATTTCAATCAGTCTCTTATGAGTTCTGATTTCGAACTGCTCACGGGAATCCTTGTACTTGTGAGTAGCTCTGATGACGGTGACGACCTGCTTCTCAGTCGGCAGGGGTACCGGTCCGACAACTTTCTTGGCACCGTGGTTCATGGCTGCTTCAACGATCTTAGCGGTAGCAGCGTCGAGTGAACGGTGTTCATAAGCCTTCAGACGAATTCTAACAGTGTTTTTTGCCATGGATGTTCCTCCTTAATTTGCGTATCTATTCCATGATAGACCTCCGTTCGGTGCGAATTCCCCGGCCACACACCATGACAACGAATTCTAGTGTGCCGGCAACCTCGCACGTCCATACGGTCGCAAAGATAATTATATACGAAAAAAGATGTTTATTGCAACATCTTTTTGCATTTTCCGTACTTTTTTACCGAAAGCCCTTTCAGAGGATTTCTCTGCTCCGAAGACTATTATAGCCGGATATTTACGCATGTAAAGCGAAATTTTACAAACAAAGTCAGCATGGCAAAAGCGGCAATGTGATAAAATGATTACAGAAATACCATGGAGGTAAGCACAATGAAAAAAGCAGTACCCGGAACCGGCGGCGATCGCTACGTACCGATGAGCGAGAGAACCGGCGAACAGTCAGTTGTTTATTTCACCCGTGATCTGAGCCCTGAAGGACTCATCAAGGCCTATGAAAAGGTCAGCGGCAAGATTACCGGTAAGGTAGCCGTCAAGCTGCATACCGGTGAGCCAAACGGTCCCAACATCATTCCCCGCCCCTGGGTTAAGGAACTGATGGCCAAAGATCTCCCTGACGCCACCATCATCGAGACCAACACCTACTATGACGGTGACCGCTACACCACCCCCCAGCACCGCAAGACCCTGGAGGTCAACGGCTGGACCTTTGCCCCGGTCGACATCACCGACGAAAAGGGCACGGCCTTGTTGCCGGTCAAGGACGGAAAGTGGTTTACCGAGATGTCAGTCGGCAAGAGCATGCCCACCTATGACTCAATGGTCACCCTGACCCACTTCAAGGGACATACCATGGGCGGATTCGGCGGCTCCAACAAGAACATCGGCATCGGCTGTGCCGACGGCCGCATCGGCAAGAAGTGGATCCATACTCAGGAAGGCTCCAGTAACATGTGGAGCGTCAATACCGAAGAACTGATGGAAAAGATAAGCGAATCCACCAAGGCAACCATCGACTTCTTCGGCGAGCACGTCACCTATGTCAACGTCATGCGCAACATGTCGGTATCCTGCGACTGTGAAGGCACGGCTGCTGAGCCGGTCGTCACCCCCAACGTCGGCATTCTCTCTTCCACCGACATCCTGGCTCTGGATCAGGCCTGCGTAGACATCATCTTTGCCATGAACGAAAAGGACGGCAAGGCCTTAAGAGAGCGGATCACTACCCGCCACGGCTTAAGACAGCTGTCCTACATGAAGGAACTGGGCATGGGCAACGACCGCTATGTTCTGATCGATCTGGACAACGACGAAAAGGAAATGAGCCTTGAGGACGCCGTAAGGGACCTCAAGCCCTTCGAAGGCTAAGCCAAACGCAATTAAGTCACAAGACTGACGCCTGCCGTCAGTCTTTTCTTTTTCCCTTCGTAAAACGGGTATATAATTATGTATATAGGGGGTAAGCCAAATGTCATTCAGCGATCTGCTCAGGGAACGAAACCTGTCCGTCAATGCTCTTTCACGCATCAGCAATGTTTCCGCCGCTCTGATCAGTGACCTGAACCGCGGCCAGACCTCGCTGTTTGAAGTCAGCGGACAGGATCTCTATGACCTCTCCCAGGCCCTGGGGCTTACCATTGAACAGCTGCTGCAGCGGGAGAAACTGCTGCGGCCTCGCTTTGAAAACTTCAAGCAGGACTGTAAGAAACGCTTACGGGTACTGGGCGATCACGATTTCATTACCGATGTCATCGCCAGCAAGGACATCGAATTCTTCTTCAGGCACAAGTGGTATCCGGAAGCCTTCTATCTGCTGGCCTTGCTGGATTACGTCTGCGCCAGAAACAAGGTGATGCTCTATCCCGACTACAAGGATCTGCGCTCCATGAAACTCTCCCAACCGGTCTATCCTGATGAGGTGATCATCCTGGCTGCTTCCGTCAGCAGCGACAGACCGATGCAGGAGGCCCTCAGGCGGGCAATGCCGGAGTTTCTGCGCTACAACATTGTTGAGATATCCGTCTGATACAGCGGCAGGACCGCTGTATTTTTTCATTATTGGACTGTCAAACCGATATACATTATAATGGTTTTACAGATATTACCCGTCAGTGGGCATTAATAAAATACTAATAGAATTTTAATGGAGGATAGGTTATGAAGAAGAAATTCATACGCATTCTGCTTGCTGTTTTACTGACAGTCGGAATCTTCCCCGCACTGACCAGTACGGCCAAGGCAGACGATGTTGTACTCCACTATGTTGCGGTTGGCTACGAGACTGAGGCCGTGGCCCTGCGTCCGGACATGATGGAGCGCGAAGTCAACGATCTGTTTAGGAAATCCCTGGAAACAACAAGCCTGTTACCGGGGACACACTATGACGAGAACTGCTGCCATCTGGTATACAAGGATGAATCCGGACATTACTGGACCCTTGACTATTCTAATGACCTTATTTCCAGCGAGAGGGAATACTACTTTGTATTCAATGTCGAAGAAGACAGCGGCTACTGCTGGGACGTGGACCAGTTGCCCTCCGCAATGGTGAACGGTGATCCGGCGGATGATGTTCAGTGGTATTCCAATAATCCCCAGTCCAATGCATCGATCGATGTGTATACGCGGGTATACCCTTCGGCTACTGCCAATTACGTTTCCGAGGTGACCATTGAACCTTACCGCATCAAGATCCAGAAAGGCAAAAACAAGACCGTAAGCGCCGTTGTAGAAGGAACTGTAGATACCGTCAACTGGACGATGTATAACTACACTTCCAGCAACTCCAGAGTCACCAGTACAGGCCGGATCTATGTCGGCTCCGATGAAACGGCGGAAACGCTGATTGTCCGGGCGACTTCAACCTACAATCCCTACAAATACGCCGAGATCGAGGTCATTGTTTCTGATGAGCCGGTGTACATCAGCAGCATCATCATAACCCCCAATCCCGGATACGTTGTAGCCGGTAAGTATCTCACTCTTGAAGGAACAATCGAAGGGACGGAACTGAACGACTTCACCTGGAAGCTGATTGGCGACCACAATGCCTCCACTCGTCTGACAGATAATCATACAAATGCTTCCCTTTATGTTGATAAGGATGAAACGGAGACCATCCTGACCGTACAATGCACATCCCTGCATGATCCCAGCACCTATAAGATCGTTTCCGTCTTTGTCAGCTGGCCACAGGTGATTACCAATGTTGACATCAGTTTTGACACCTCCGGATTGCCTCTGGACACCAGCCACACCGGTTATGATGTTAACGATGCTCTGGATACCGCTCTTAGATCCGCATCAATCAGTGAAAGCATCCATTTCGACCTGAATTGCTGCCATCTGTCCTATCTCAGTTCCGGTGTCTATTATCAGCAATACGGCTCTTTGCTGGATGCAGAAAAGGAATACTATCTGGTCCTGAATCTGGAAGAAAACGAGGACTACATGTGGGATATTAACAACTTCCCCAATGTCACGGTCAACGGCAAGAGTCCTGATCACATCGCATGGTATGGCGGCAACACCCCTGCTGCTGATGGCTCGATTGACCTGTACATACGCGTCTATCTGGATGAGCAGCTGCCAGACGCCTATGTTCACTTTGACAAAAACGGCGGTACCGGCTACATGTCAGATGTTGCCGTAAAGATCGGCAGAACCTACCCGATACCCGAATGTATATTTACCGGGCCTTCCGGTTATCTGTTTGACTACTGGCAGTGCAGTGCCTTCCCCGGTGAAGAACTGCGTCCGGGCAACACTGTCACCATTTCCGGAGACATTACCCTGAAAGCCATCTGGAGAAAAGGCACTTATTCAGCGGTAATCCATCCGATACCAAAAGCCGTAACCGCTCCCGGCTACATGGGTTACTATTACATCGGTGACATCGAGGTGGAAAATACCGGTGACTTTGCGCTTTCCTGCAACAGTGCCAGTTTCTATGTAACGGATACGGATCACTTCTCCGTCTATTTTGCCTCCGTACCGGGTGTCATACCGGTAGGCGGGTGCACATCAACGATTGGTCTGCGCGCCAAGAACAACCTTAGCCCTGGTACCTATACCACCCAACTGTGCTTCCACGAACAATATGACAACATGCCTGTCATCAGCATTGACGTCACCTTCATCGTTCACCGCAACACTGAGGTAGCCATTCATTTCGATAACAACGGCATTGGCGATCCAATAGAACCGATCATTCTTCCCAAGGGCATTGAATTCAAGGATGCCTACAAGCGGGATGACTGGCCGCACCCCCAGCCTGACGGCTATACTCTTGAAGGTTGGTACTATGATTCAGCCTGTACGGACTTCCCGTATCCCGATGAAACCATCAGCAATGACCTGACGCTTTATGCCAACTGGTATCACTGCCCTGAAATCTTCAGATTCAACCTCTTCAACGGCAACCCCGAGGTCGGTGACTACACCTATAATTTCCTGGGCGTAGCGGCGGAAGATGAGCACATCAGAGTTCCCTATGCCTGCTGGAACACCTACGATGACGAAACCATGACTGAATATGAGGGGCCCTTCGAGAACGGCCGGACTTACTACCTGATGGTTAAACTGCATGCCACACCGGATGACTACCTGTTTGAGTACAACGCCAACATCGACTGGCTGCGCTACAAGGAGATCACCCTCAACGGCCGTGACATATCCTACAGCACGGTACGCCGCTACGATTCCGATAAGCACTTCCTGTATCTGTATCTGCCCTACACCGCCTCCAACTCCCCTGATCTCATCCTGAAGCGGATGAGCACCGACGGCATCGAGCTGGCCTGGTCGACCGTCTACGGCTTCAGCAGCTACGACCTCTACCGCGACGGCGTCAAGATCGCCACGGTCAACGGAAACAGCTACCTTGACAATGTCGGCCGGACCATGGGCACCTGGTACGGCTACAAGGTCATCGGCGTCAACGGCGATGATTATTCCGGTTTCTCGGAACTCGAAGAAGTGCTGTACAATCCCTTTGTCGATGTCTCACCGGTCAGTGAATACTTCACCTATGTTTCCTGGGCCTATAACAATGAGATCGTCAACGGTCTGAGCAGCGACCACACCCGCTTTGATCTGCTGGGCAAGTGCACCCGCACGCAGTTCTGCATCATGCTCTGGCGGATGGCCGGCAAGCCTTCGACCGCCGGCATGAGCTGCCCGTTTGTCGATATCAGCTCGGTCAGCGCCAACAACCGCAAGGGCATCATCTGGTGTTACAACAAGAAGATCGTCAACGGCGTTGACAGCACCCACTTCAACCCCAGCGGCGACATCACCAGAGCTCAGCTGGCCATCATGGTCTGGAAATATGCCGGCCAACCCAAGATCGGCTCGATGACCTGCCCGTTCACCGACATCGCTTCGCTGTCATCCAACAATAAGAAGGCGATCATCTGGTGCTACAACAAGGGTTTGATCCCCAGCATCACCGGAACGCTCTTTGAGCCATCAGCCAAGGGCACACGGGCCTTACTGACCGAGATGCTGTACGGTCTGAACCTGACTCTGCACTGAGCGTCTGCCTGAACTAAACTGAAAAAGGCCTTGCCCGCTGGCATGGCCTTTTCTCTGTTTGGAAAGCCGAAAGAAAAACCGTAGACTTCGGTTCTACTTAGAGATTTGGGGCCTAATGCACCAACCGCTTAAAACACTCTTACGCACTGCCCGAGGGCGTTTTCTTTATTGATACATTTTATATTTATTAAAATGCTAATGCGCTTGTAATGCTTTCCTCACTTATTATCCTTCAGCAACAGCATAATTACATTAATAATAGTTTCCTTCTCTTCTGGCCTTGATTCGGCAGTTAATAGAGTTAGGGCTACGAGAGTGCTGTTTGAAATAATCAATCCGTTTTCTGAAAAGAGCCTTCCGTTTTTGTTTAGGAATTCAAGAAACATAGTTGCAGCTATTCTCTTACATCCATCGATAAACGGATGATCTTTCACTATGAAGTAAAGCAGATGAGCCGCCTTTTCTTCTATTGTTGGATATATCTCCTCGCCAAAAACATTTTGATAAACTGCCTCTAGAATCCCATTCAGTTTTCCATTTTCTTTCTCAACGCCGAACAGTTGGGATTCGCTGGAAAAACGCATTGAATCAATAATCTTTCGGCAATCATCGTAATTCAAACGATACACAGCAACATTGCCACTAGGTTTCGTTATTCTTTGATGATCGTAATCGTCGAGTATATCAAGTGCGTTCGTATATTTATCGATGACATCCCGAAGTTCTATTTCATCAATATTCAGGGCACTTGCCAGCATCCTGTTCTGAACTTCTACGACTCGATCTAGTGCCGCAAGCCTTTTTTTATTTACAGAATATCCTTCAATCAAAAATTCTTTCAAGACTTTATTTGCCCATTGTCTAAAAACTATCCCTCTTTGAGATTTGATTCTGTATCCCACGGATATTATCATATCCAGATTATATATTTTAACACTTCTTCGAACAGTTCTCTTTCCTTCAACCTGAACTACCGAGGAATCCTCGGTAGTTGAGTTATCAAGCTCTTTATCTTTCAATATATTTCTAATATGCAAGCCAATAGTATCCGTATTAACCAGAAACAATTCAGCCATCTGTCTTTGTGTTAACCATACTGTGTAATTGCTTTTGTCCGCTCTTACATCAAGTTCAAAGTCATTATCTGTAAACTTTACGATTGCGTAGTTGTTTTCCATCGAAGATTTCCTCCAAATTTATTATATCAATTTCTTTGAATGGAAATCTGTAAATCAAAGACCGTTTGATAACCAGGTGAGGGCATCCACTGCTATTTGTGTTTCTACTCATACATCTTCACAATAATCCAGAAATGACGTTATGGCAAAAAATGACAAAAACGCTCTGCTGGAGAGCGTTTTTTACATTAACAGCGGCTTAGGACTCAAATCTCTAAATTGAACCTAGACTTCCAGTTTTGCTCATCTATTTACCTTGGCGTATTCGATCAGTTCCGAATAGGTATCAACCGTCAGATAGAAGGTACCCCGTCCGGATGTCTTGACCTCATATTCATAGAGGTAATAGCTGCGCGACATCGGGAAGGTGATGACGGTCCGGCGGCTGGAATTGACGACTTCCACCTGATTGGACAGTAAGCCGAGATCCGCCCGAACAAACTCGGCAACCCGGTTGTCCGCTTCCGAACGGGTGATGTGCATGTTCTCCTTGGCGTAGTTGCTGACGGCGATGTAGCCGTAGATGGCTAAGCCGGCGATGATCAGTAAGATCACCATAAGCTTGATGAAGAAACGCTTGACCTTACGGCCGAAGCTGACATGCTTGTCGCCCTTCAGCCTGGTTCTGGCCACGCTGCGGGCCTGGTTTACCGTTTCCTCGACGTACTGCACTTCCTCGGGAGTGGCGGTATCGTTATTGTACTTCTTGACTATTTCACTGAAGTCCATCAGCTGGCCTCCTTTCTCTAGAAGACGAAGTCACCGTTGCGGAAGATCGGCACTTCACTGCCGTCTTCCTTAATGCCGGTAACGCTCATGTCGGCGGTGCCGAACATGAAGTCGACATGGTTCATCGAATCATTGCCGCCCTTTTCATAGATCTCTTCCTGACTCATTTCCTCACCGTTTTTGATATTTTCCGGATAGCAGCGCCCCAAGGCCAGATGGCAGGAGGCGTTCTCATCAAACAGAGTGTTGAAGAACAGGATGTTCATAAGAGAGATCGGTGAATGGTAGGAAATCAAAGCTACCTCGCCGAGATGGCGGCTGCCTTCATCGCTGTTAAGCAGATCGGTAAGGGTATCTTCTTCCTTGCCGGCGCCGTGGTTTTCCACCCGGCCATCCCTGAACTCAAACCAGAAATCCTCAATGACCTTGCCGCCGTAGCTTAAGGGCTTGCTGGCGACGACCTTGCCGTCAACGCGGGTGCGCTCAGGCATGCAGAAGACTTCCTCAGTCGGCATGTTGGGATTGAACTCCACACCATTGGTGGTGAAGCAGCTGCCGCCGGCCCAGTTGTGGTCCTTTACCAGACCGACATACAGGTCGGTGCCGATGCTGTTTTCAAAGTGCAGGGTATGGAAGTTGTAGTCGTTGAGGATGCGGGCGTGTCTGTCCAGTTCCTCATCATGATCGACCCACTCCTGGACCGGATCATTGTCTTCACTGATGCGCACCGATTTCAGGATGGCTTCCGTCAGCTTATCGACGGCTTCATCATCCGGAAGACCCGGGAAGATCATCCTGGCCCAGCCCACCGAGGGCAGGGCGACAATGGACCACTGGCCACGGTTGGCCATGGTGTATTCCATTAACGGCTTCATCTTGGTGCGGGCCGCTATTGAGACGGTCTTGATCTTTTGCGGATCGGCATCCTTCAGTAAGCCCGGCGTGCCGGAATGAATGTGCAGGTAGCAGCAACCCCTGTTCTGGAGATATTCCCTTTTGTCATAAGCCCACTGAGGGACTTCGGCCAGCACTTCGGTGGCAACGTATTGATATCCCATCTTTTCGATGTTCTCATCAGACCAGTTGACGATGACCTCTTCGGCCCCGGCCTGGTAGGCTTCTTCGGTGCATAACTCGGCAAAGTGATGGTCGCGGACATCACAGGTGATGACCATCAGCTGCCCGGGCTGGACGTTGGCGCCCTTGCGGACGGCCAGACGGGCGTATTTTCTCAATAATTCTTCACTGATCATTCTTCGGTAACCTCCGCAAATCTCATCGTATTGGTGTTGCCGTGGCCGGCATGCCAGCCGGCGGTAATGATGTAGGTCGAGCCGACCGGCAAGTGCATCTGCTTGGCAACCTGCTGAGCGGTGATGTCATAGAGGTCGGAGTCAATGATGTTGGGAGCGTAAGCCGGATAGACGTTGGAGTACAGGCTCATCTTGCGGCAGGTCGACAGTGAGTTGGTCGCCGCGATGATCGGAGCTACCGGCTTGTACTTCATCAGACGCTTGGGCGTGCCGCCGGTCTCGGTAAAGGCCATGATGGCGGAGATGCTTTCCATGGTCAGACAGCTCTCAGCCACGGAGATGCCGATGGCATCGGACATGCTGCGGGCGGAATCGTCAATGGCCTGGTCCAGATAGCGGCGGTAGTTGAACTGCTTTTCGCATTCCCGGGCGATCATGTCCATGGTCTGGACGGCTTCCACCGGGTATTCACCCGAGGCGCTCTCGGCTGACAGCATGATGCAGTCGGTGCCGTCGAAGATGGCATTGGCGACATCGGATGCTTCCGCTCTGGTCGGACGGGGGTTGGAGACCATACTTTCCAGCATGTGGGTGGCGGTGATGACCGGACGGCCCATCTTGTTGGCCGTGGCGATGATCTTCTTCTGGTACAGCGGTACCAGCTGCAGGGATACTTCCACGCCCAGATCGCCTCTGGCGACCATGACACCGTCGGCTTCCTCCAGAATGGAGACCAGGTTGTCATAGCCTTCCTGGTTTTCGATCTTGGCGATGATCTCGATCTCATCATGGCCTTCCTCATGCAGGATCTGGCGGATGGCCTTGACGTCTTCCGCTCTTCTGACGAAGGAGGCGGCGATGAAGTCGACGTTGTTCTGAGCGCCGAAGCGGATGTCGGCGTCGTCCTTTTCCGAGACAAAGGGCATGGACAGCTTGACGTTGGGAACGTTGACGCCCTTTCTGGTCATGATCGGTCCGGAGTTGTAGACTTCAGCGGTAAAGCCTTCAGCATCGACATCCAGCACGGTCAGGGTCAGCTTGCCGTCGTTGATCAATATCTTGTTGCCGGCGGAGATGTCATCGTAGAGCTCCGGGCAGTTGATGTGGAAGCGTTCATGGTTGCCCACGACATCTTCCCTTACCACTCTGACCTTATCGCCCTTGGTGAATTCCACCCGGTCGTTTTCCATCTTGCCGGTACGGATTTCCGGACCCTTGGTATCCAGCATGACACCGATGTGCCAGCCGTACTTGGCATTAAGCTGCTTGACCAGCTTGATCTTCTTCAGATGGTCCTCCTGGGTACCATGGGAGAAGTTCAGACGGGCCATGTTCATGCCGGCCTGAGCCAGCTTCGTCAGCATTTCCTCATTATCGGACGCCGGTCCGATCGTGCAGATGATCTTTGTTCTTCTCATATACTAATTCCTCTTTAGGCTATTCTTTCCAGTACACCGTACAGGTCGGGTTTGACCTGAATGGGGTTTTCTAACGCTTCAAAGATGTCGGTGGCGATGATCTCATCCTTGACCAGACCGACGCACATCCCGCTCTTGCCTTCGGCCAGCAGTTCCACGGCCTTGTCGCCGATGCGGGTAGCCAGCAGACGGTCTTCGGGAACCGGGGAACCGCCGCGCTGGATGTGGCCGAGAATGGTAGCCCGGCCGGCGAAGGAAGTCAGGTTGGAGATCTTATCAGCCAGGGCGTGGACATCAACCAGTTTCTCGCTGACGATGACCAGGGCATGACGGCCCTTCTTGACCTGGTCGAGGTGGACCAGTTCGCTCATGACCCAGGCTTCGTCATAGCCCTTTTCCGGGGTGATGACGATCTCAGCACCGGTACATAAGCCGCTGTATAGGGCCAGATCACCGCAATGGTTGCCCATGACCTCAACGACGGAGCAGCGGTGATGGGAGGCTGAGGTATCTCTCAGCTTGTCCACGCACTCAACGATGGTATTGAGGGCGGTGTGGAAACCGATGGTGTATTCGGTACCCGGACAGTCGTTGTCGATGGTTCCGGGCAGGCCGATGCAGTTGATGCCCTTCTTGCAGAGATCATAGGCGCCGCGGTAGGTACCGTCGCCGCCGATGACCACCAGGGAATCCATGCCGACCCGGCTCATCTGCTTGATGGCGATGTCCTGGACCGCTTCCTCCCGGAAGCCCGGCATTCTGGCGGTGCCCAGGAAGGTGCCGCCGCGGAACATGATGTCGGAAACGCTGCTTCTGTCCAGCTTGACAAAGTCGCCGCCGACCAGTCCCTTGTAGCCGTCGTAAATGCCGTAAACTTCAAATCCCCTTGCCAGCGCGCTTCTGGTAACCGCTCTGATGGCGGCATTCATGCCGGGGGCGTCGCCGCCGCTGGTCAGTACTCCAATGCATCTCGTCATAGTAATTGCCTTCTTCCTATAATATCCGGCGGGAAGTTCCCTTGATGGTAACTAACTCGCTTAACGCTCTGATCCTTTCAATGATCCTCAGAGCCTTGGTTTCATCTTCCGATGAAGAGGAAGACATCATTCTCCTCTTCAGGTCTTCAAAGCTGGAATTGCTGGTGAAGACGGTCGGTTTCTCATGCTCCATGCGGTAATCCAGTACCGTAAAGAGAATGTCGTCGCGGATCCAGTCAGTGATGTTTTCCGCCCCGATGTCATCCAGTACCAGCAGGTCAGCCCGGCGCATCCGGCTCACCCGTGAATTGACGTAGTCGTATTCCCGCAGGTTATTGCGCAGATCACTGGCCAGTCTGGGCATATTGACAAAGGCGACCTTCCTGCCTTGTCGGGCATACTTATTAGTCATGCAGGCGGCCAGATAGCTCTTGCCTACCCCCAGCGGCCCGTGGAAGTAGATGCCCCGCTTACGGGGCTGAGAGAGCCAGTGGCGGACGATCTCCACCTTCTGGCGGTAATCCTCGCTTTCCCGGGACAGGTCGATCTTATCAATGTCATGTTCCAGCGCCTTTTCGTTAAGGTCGCATAACAGGTAATTCTTTCGGTGTTCCGTCTTCTGCTGCCTGGCGGCCAGATAGCGGCAGGGCTTCATTACCGTGCTGAGATCCCGGGACAGTTCAATGCCATAGCCCTTCATCGGCCGGTTGCACTGCTGCAGTCCCTGACAGCCCTGGCAGATCTGCTTCTGGCTGAGCCAGTTGCTGACTTCAATGCCCCGAAACTGCAGGTCTTCCGTTTTCAGGCCCTTTTCCTGTAGCATTCTGATCACCTCGGGGTTGCGGGCCAGCTGCTCAGCCAGCTTAAGAGGTGAAGCAGAGCGGTCATAATTCATCTTTTCCATTACTGATTCTCCTCTCCAAACAGCCTTCTTCTTAATTCCTGAATGTCCTGCTCCTCAGGCTCCATTTCCTGAGCACTGAAGACCGGCTTGTCCTTACGGCCTTTACGGGGCTCATAGCCGCTGTGGCTCAGGGCCTGCTGGGCCTTTTCAACCGTATCGATACCCTGACGCATGAAGGTAGCACCGATCTTGTCAATGTAAAGACGGTCAAGACGGTTGTCGGTAGTCGTAAGTACATAATCGATCAGCACATTGATGACCTGATTACTGAGGCGGTATTCCTCCATCAGGTTTACCAGCATCTTCTTGTCGGCCTGACTTACCGCGGCACCCTGGCGGTGCTGCAGATAGGCTACCGGGGCGATGTCAAATTCGTTTTCCCCGGGCTGGTAATCCACTTCCTTGCAGGCCAGGCATCTCTTTCTGAGTGCGTCCTGGTCGAAGACTCCGGTTCTGGGGTCATAGCTGCGGGCTACCAGTTCCCGCATCTTATCGGCCGGAACGGCATAGACGGTACCCAGCTGACCGATGATCTCCATGTTTTCCCTGGTTCTGAGGGAAACGGGAAACTGCAGATTCGTCAGTTCCCGGGTAAAGCGGGCGTAGTCAAAGGTGATCTCAACATGGCTGGCAGGATTGATGTTCTGGGTCTTCTGATAGCGGTCCTCATCATCCTGATTCCAGCCTTTCATGACCTTGGGGTCAAAGCTGTGGCTGACATCCTTATAGCCCCGCCGGATAGCCGGCTTGGGCAGGTAGGCGCTGACGCTGATCTCATATTCCTTACGGCCGACATTGTTCAGATACATCCGGCTGTAGACTTCGTGTTCCAGAAAGCGGCGGACGGAAAGCGGTGAGCGGACCAGAAACAGGTATTCATCATCCTTTTTCAGCGTCTTAATCAGTTCGTATTCTTCCAGGATCTTCAGGGTCTCCTCCAGCTCGTCGATGTTGAGATGGGACAGCGTGCACAGCCTCTCCAGCGTGCATTCCATCCGGTTCTCCCGTTCGCAGACCAGCTGCAGATACAGGCAGACCGCCCGCTTGCCGATCAGAGGCAGATAAAAGACACTGACGCTTCTGACGTAGTCCGCGATGATGTCTTCATAACTGTCAACGGTATAACGGTTGCGACCTTCCATATAAAAACCACTCCTGAAAGTGCCTATTCAGGCAATTTAATTCTAGCACATTTTAATCAACGCTGAAGAAAAACAGCGAAGAATCAGCCGGCAGCCGCTCTTCGCTGTTGTCTCTATTCCTTTTCTCTGACCGGAAGCTTCTTTACGAAGTTCTCCAGGCTCTTATGCAGCTGGGCCAGGGTGCCGTTATTGGCGATCGCCTGGTCGCTTCTGGCCATCTTTTCTTCAACGCTCAATTGACTGGCCAAGCGCTCTTCAATCTGCTTATCGTTCATCCCGCGGATGCCTCTTAACCTTTTATAAAGCTGCGGCAGATCGGCATAAATCAGCAGGCTGCAGTCAAAGTAGCGGTCCCAGCCCGCTTCAAACAGCAGCGGCACTTCAACAAAGAGATAATCTTCATTTTCATTATCCCTGATCCACTGCCTGATGCGCTGAAGTATGCGGCCATGCAGATAGGCTTCCACCTGATGGCGCAGCTGGGCATCAGCGAAGATCCGGCTGGCAATGTACTGTCTGTCCAGTTTTTCCACCGGGCAGTTCAGGATCCCGGCCAGTCTGGCCAGCGTTTCCCTTTCCTGCAATAACTGCGAATTAATGGCGTCGCAGCTGATCACCTCATAGCCCTGCTCGGCCAGATAATGGCTGGCCTCTGACTTGCCGGAGCCGATCGATCCGGTAAGGGCGATGACGATGGGCTGACGCTTCTGGCAACTGGGGCAGTAGTAGGTTCCCCGGCCGTTGACCCGCGTCTTTTCGATCGGGGTTTTGCACACCCGGCAGGGCTCGCCCTGGCGGGACTGAACATAGAGATTCTGCTGGAAAAGCCCGGTAACCCCTAAGGAAGAGGTGTAGGAGCGGATGGTGGTACCGCCCGCCTCAATGGCCTCACCCAGGATCCTTCGGGTCTGCTGGATGATCTCTTCCCACTTGTCTGGGCTGATGAAGCCGGCCTGATGGCAGGGATCGAGATGACAGGCGAAGCAGATCTCATTGGCATAGATGTTGCCGATGCCGGCGATCATGTTCTGGTCGAGAAGCTGCGACTTGATGGCCGTATGGCTGTTGCGGCAGTACTTCTTAAGATAGTCAGCCGTCAGCTGCTCACTGAAGGGTTCCGGTCCCAGTTCCCTCAGACAGGCAGGCTCTTCGCCCTTTTGGTAGAGATAGAAGCGGCCGAACTTGCGGACGTCATTATAATGCAGCTGGCCATTATCCAGTTCAATGACCAGATGGGTATGCTTATAGGGTTCTGCGGGTTCATGAAAGTAGTAGAACTTTCCTTCCATACGCAGATGGGCGATCAGCAGGTAATCCGTCAGGGTGAACAGCAGAAACTTTCCCCTGCGCCCATAGGACTCGATCTTCTGGCCTTTGAGGATTGCGGAAAAGTCTTCCGGGCTCCTATTGGCCAGGATGCGGGGATAGATGACCCTGATTCCGGTGATGACGGGATGACCCATCTGTTTTTCCAGGGTAGCGATGACAGTCTGTACTTCCGGTAATTCGGGCATTTACTTGACCTCCATCCAGTTGACTCCCCAGGTAGACTGGGCCAGTAAGGGGACCTTGAGCTGCATGGCCTGCTCCATTTCCCTTTCCACCATCTCCATGATGATGTCCTTTTCCTCGATGGGAACATTGAGGATCAGTTCGTCGTGGATCTGCAGGACCAGCTTGCTTCTGAGATTGCGGCGCTTAAGTTCATCGTAGACCCGGATCATGGCCAGCTTGATCAGATCGGCGGCGCTGCCCTGTACCGGGGCATTCATGGCCGCCCGCTTGCCGAATTCCCGGACATTGCGGTCGGTGGAATTGATCTCGGGGATCTCTCTCCGGCGTTTTAATATCGTGGTCACATAGCCCTTTTCCTGACAGCCCTGAATGGTGTTTTCCATGAACTGGCGGACCTTGGGATATTGGCGGTAGTAGGCATCGATGAAGTCCCGGGCCATTGAGACCGGGATCTGCAGCTGCTCGGAAAGGCCGAAGGCGCTCATGCCGTAGTCAATGCCGAAATTGATGGCCTTGGCCTGCCGGCGCATTGCCGGGGTAACCTCTTCTTCCCTGACCCCGAAGACGTCCATCGCTGTCTTGGTGTGAATGTCCATGCCCTGACAGAAGGCCTCGATCAGGTTCTTCTCATCCGCCATGTGCGCCAGCATTCTTAATTCCACCTGTGAATAGTCAGCCCCAACCAGCACGCAGCCCTGTTCGGGCACGAAGGCGGAGCGGATCAGCTGGGATTCCTCGTTGCGCACGGAAATGTTCTGCAGATTGGGATCGGAGGAAGACAGCCGGCCGGTCTCGGTGATGCACTGATTGAAGACAGTATGGATCTTGCCGTCCTTCTGGATGTATTTCTTCAGCCCGAAGGCATAGGTTGAGTAAAGCTTGGAGTACTTGCGGTACTGCAGGATCTCCTCGATGATCGGATGGCGGTCCACCAGCTTGCCCAGCACCTTGACATCGGTGGAGCGCTTGGTGCTGCGGGCCAACTTGAGCTCATCGTAGATGATCTCCGCCAGCTGCTTGGTGGAGTTTATGTTGAACTGCCGGCCGGCCAGTTGCCAGATGCGGGACTGGTGGTAGTCGATCTTCTCACTGGTCTTGGCGGCAATCTCATCCAGCGTCGCCTCGTTGCAGCGGATGCCGGTCATCTCCATGTCGGCCAGAATGCGGGCGATCGGCAGTTCAAGCTGATAATACAGATCTTCCATGTCCTTCTCGGCCAGCATCCGGCTCACTTCTTCCGCTATGAACAGCAGCCGGGAAGCCTGCTGGTTGAGGGGCTGATAGTCATCAGCCTGATCAAAGAGGTCCAGCTGGGAAGCGGCCTTCAGGTCGCCGGAAAGATGGAAGCGGTCAAAGAGGTCGGACAGATTCTTGATCTTGCTGTCACACAGGAAGGCCATGATCATCAGATCCTGATTTTTCCCCTGCATTTCCAGCTCATGGCTGGCCAGCAGGTGGTGCCACTTCTTGATGTCATAGACGATCTTGACCTTATCGCCCTGCAGAAATTCCCGGACGTTGGGATCAGCCAGAAAGTCCGTCAGCTTCAGATCAAAGCCGCCGGTCTGGTTACACAGGGCGACCAAGCCGCCCTGGGGGTCAACGGCGATGGCGGTGTTGTCAATCAGGCTTTCCGCCGTAACCGACTTTACGGTAATGAAGCTCTTTTCCTGATACTTGCGCTCAGCTCTTGCTTCGCTTACCTTCTCAGCGCTGAGGTCGACCTTATCGGCCAGCGAACGCATGTCATAGCGCCGGTAGAAATCGTAGGCATCCCGGCCTTCCGGAACGCTCAGGCAGTTTTCAATGTCAACATCGATCGGGGCGTCGGTAATGATGGTGGCCAGACGCTTGCTCATGAAGGCTTTGTCCTTATCGGCGATCAGGTTTTCCTGCAGCTTGCCCTTGATCTGGTCAATGTGCTCGTAGACGCCCTCAACGCTCTGGTAGTCTTTGAGCAGCTTGATGGCGGTCTTGTCGCCGACCTTGGTGACGCCCGGAATGTTGTCCGAGGGGTCACCGGAAAGACCCTTGAGGTCGATGATCTGCCTGGGAGTCAGAGTAAAGCGCTCATAGACCGCCTGGGGGTCCATGCGGGCCATCTCGGTAATGCCCTTCTGCATCAGCCAGACGGTGGTGTTGTCGTCGACCAGCTGCAGGATGTCCTTGTCCGAGGTCAGGATGGTTATCTCATAATTACGGTTCTGGCTCGCCAGACAGCCGATGATGTCATCGGCCTCCAGGCCGGCCTGCTCATAGTGGACGATGTGCAGGGCATCCAGATATTCCCGGATGATGGGAAACTGGGTGATCAGATCTTCCGGAGTCTCGCTGCGCTTACCCTTGTACTCCGGGTACTCCTTGTGGCGGTAGGTATCGCGGCCATGGTCAAAGGCCACCAGAACATACTTGGGATCGATGGTCTTAAGCGCCTTCTGCAGCATCGTCGCAAAGCCGAAAATGGCATTGGTGGGAATGCCGGAAGACGTCGTCATCCGGTTATTGCCGTAGGCCGTGGCAAAATAGGCCCTGAAGAGCATCGAGTTTCCGTCGATCAGCAGCAGTTTTTCCATGTCGTTTCCTCCATTATGAACAAATAGAAGCCTTGGCCTCTATTTGCTGTCCTTGAATGCTTTTTCCAGATTGGTCAGGTTCTCATACATCTTGGTGGTGTATGACTTGTTCTTTTCAATGTCGGCGGCTGACAGCCGGCTCAGGGAAGACAGTTCAATGGTCTCCAGCGAGAGATCGGCTTTTACCTTTTCATACAGTTTCTGCATGTCCGAAGGCAGGGTGTCATCATAAACGATGTACTTAACGTCCTCATCCCGGATGGTATCCTCAATGTAGGCCAACTGCTCATCAGTAGGCAGAGCGCCGTACTTGGAGAGAATCAGCGGATATACCTGGACGCCATAGAGCTTCTGCCAGTTGCCGAAGCTGCAGGTCACGGTGACGATCTTGATGTTGGTGAGCTTCTTGAGCTCCTGATACTCGGCATCCATGCGCACGAAGTTCTGCTGCAGGGCGCGGAAGTTGTTTTCAAACACCAACGTGTCCTCAGGGTAGTAGCTGCACAGCCAGTCCTTGATGGTGGAAGCCATCGAGCTCATGGCAATGGGGTCCAGCCAGATGTAGGGGTCCTTATGATAGAGGTCAACACCGGCAAACAGGTCGCTGTCATAGTAGTCGCTTTCCTGAGTAACAAAGACACCGTTGCCGGCGCTTACCGTGGTGTAGCGCTTGAAATCATAGATGGCGGACAGGGACGCCAGATTGATGGCCTCAAACTTGTAGTTGGTGAAGATCTCCGGATAGACGTCGATGTAGGGCTCCAGTTCGCCGATGTAAAGAAACAGGGTCGTCCGGGAGAGGATCTCCTTGTAGTTCTGTACCAGCGAGGCCCGCTGAATGAAGGCGTCAGTACTGATGTATTCCACATCCACCCTTTCGCCGGCCAGCGCCTCAACCAGATATTTTACGGCATAGTTAGTTGTCGTTACGGTCGCCTTTTCATTAGTGCAGCCGGCCAGATTTCCGGCCAGCATGGCGATGATCAATAAGACAAGCAGTTTCTTTTTCATGATCCGCCTCCCATTTTTTAAATTATAACATAATTCCGTAAAGCTTAGGAAAAGTCTTTTTGCGCCGGCGTCAGGCTCACAGGATCTGATGCTGGCGGAAGCTGAAGTAGCGGTCATAGGCGACGATGATGTGGTCCTGAAGGGGAATGTTGAGCATCTCTCCGGCCTTCAGCAGCTGCCTGGTGGTCAGCTTATCGGCCAGGGAAGGCTCGACGTGCTGGGAAGGGTGGTTGTGGGCGATGATCAAAGAGGCGGCCTTCAGCCTGATGGCCTGGGAAAAGATGTCTGCCGGCTTGACGGAAACGACATTGCCGCTGCCCTGGGCTAACGAGGCATGGCTGATCACCCGGTTGTGCTCATTGAGAAAGATGGCCAGGAAATACTCCTGGTCCTGCCGGCCGATGCTGCTCTTCAGCCAGGCGACCAGCTGATCCGGCGAGGCAATGACATCGGAGAGAAGCATCTTCTGATAGCTGATCCGCCGGCTGACCTCCAGACAGGCCAGAATCTCACAGGCCTTGGCCAGACCGATGCCCGGCAGCTGCTGCATCCGGTTCAGGGGCAGTTCCACCAGCCCACTGAGACCGCCGGTCTGGTTGAGAATCCGGGAAGCCAGCGCAACGGCATGCTCGCCGTGGCTGCCGTTGCGCAGGATCAGTGCCAGCAGTTCGCTGTCGGACAGCGAGTCAATGCCGCTGTCGCGGACCTTTTCCCGGGGCTTCAGCGTGCGGTCCCAGTCCTTCAGGCTCATTACTTGAAGGTGATCTTCAGCTTGGAAAAGCTGAAGCTGCCGGAAGAAGAGAGAGCCAGCTTGACGATGGTCACACCCAGAGCCAGCATGATCAGATAGATAAACAGCTTATTCATCCTTTTTTCACCTCCTTATCTGCGCCAGCTGATGCCAAAGCCGAACAGCTTGATGTGCCCCCGGCTGGAAAGGGCGATGCGGAAAATGATGTAGGCCAGCCCCGCCAGAAGAATCTTTTCAATCAGCATGCAAAAAAAACCTCCTGACTAAATATTGACGTTCAGGAGGTTGGTTTCCTAATTGTGATAAGCTGAGAGGCTGAACTATACCAGGTTCTGGCCGATCAGCTGCTCGTAAATGAACTGGGCAACTCCGGCTTCGCCATCGCTTTTAAGCACATAGTCCGCCGCCTTACGGGCATTGACGGAGCCGTTGGCTACGCAGCCGGAGATCCTGGCTGCCTTCAACATCTCAACATCATTGTCATTGTCGCCGGTCGCCGCCAGCTCATCAGCGCTGATGCCGGCATCCTTCATGGCCTGCTGGATGCCCCAGAACTTGTTGACATGGCGCAGGGAAATGTCCATGACCGGGCGCTGGGGAACGTTGAAGTTGTAGGCTTCCCGGTCCTTCGGGGAAAGGGTATCAATGAAGCTGTACATGTCCTGCTCGTCATCGAAGAAAGACAGCTGGCAGACTTCATCCGGGATGAAATCCATGATGTTCTTGCTTATCAGTACGTCCATGTCGACATGATGGAAATCGTAGTCAACGATGTCGCAGTAATCGGTAGCGTAGATGAAGTTGTCCTTCATGGCGCTGTAGCCGACATTGAGCTTTTTCGCCATCTCGTAGAAATAGCCGACTTCCTGGCGGCTGAAGTATTCATTAGCCAGCAGCTTGCCGTCGGAAAGCCGGACGACATAAGCGCCGTTATGGACCACGGCATAACCGCCGTGATTTTTGAGATCGAGCTGCTCAGCCAGTTTAACAACACCGGTATAGGAGCGCGAGGAGGCCAGCACGATGGTGACACCCCGGTCGATCAACTGCTTCAGGGCTTTGATGTTTTCCTGGGGTATCTCTCCCGTTTCCGCGCAATAGAGCGTATGGTCGATGTCGGTCGCAAATAATCTGATCATGGTGATGTCCTCCGGTACTATTCTATCTTATTTTATTCACCGGCAAAACATAATTGTCCGAAAAAAGATTCCGGAGTACTCCGGAATCCGATAATAACAGTCATGTGACCTACAGATCCAGAAAGACGAAATTGTCCTTCCTTGGCTTTGGCTGAGGCAGCTCACCTTCATAATGACCGACGATCAGGTTGCCGATGCCCTCGTATTCACCTTCAACGCCCCACTTCTTCAATAATGCCTTGCCTTCTTCGGTCTCAAAGGTCTCTCTGGCCCGGTGGATCCAGCAGCTGCCCAGACCCAGGGCGGCAGCGGCATTCATCAGATTGCCCATCACCAGGGCACCGTCATAGACGTGGGTAGACACGTTCTTATCAGCCAGCACGACGATGACCGTTGAGGCACCATAGAATGTCGGCTTCCTCTCCCAGCCCACTGATGAGCAGTTGAGTTTCTCAAGCTTGTCAATGGTCTCAGGATTCTGGACGGCGACCATGATGGCGGACTGCCGTCCCATGCCGCTGGCGGCATACTTGCCGGCTTCCAGGATCTTGTCGAGATCTTCCTTCGACACCTTTTCATCCGTAAACTGCCTGACACTTCTTCTGGTTAACAGGGTTTCCAATGCTTCCATATTATCGTTCCTTCTTTCTAATTCTTATTATATCCGCAAATCCTTTTCCACCAATGAAAATGCCCGTAAGCGTTACAACACAGCCTTTCTCTGTCAGTTTATGATGCTTTATTTTTCCGAACGAGTTTTACTATGAACTATTACCCATAAAAGCAAGTCTTCATACTCCTTGCTTCCCGCGGCAATTCCCAGAAAAATCGCTGATAATTCGCTTTGACTGTATGTCATTTCTACTCCATTAACAGCCAGAAACACCAACATTGCATGAGCTCCAATTCTCTTATTTCCGTCAATGAAAGCATGGTTGACAACAAGACCATACCCTAATCTTGCCGCCTTCTGAAAAACAGATGGAAACATATCTATTCCTTCAAATGTTTGAAAAGGAGCTGAGAGTGCTGACTCAAGCAGGCCTTCATCTCTCAAGCCGTGACTGCCTCCGGTTTCGCTGATCAATTGCTCGTGCAGTAAAACGATCTGTCTTTTTGACAGTAAAATCATTTAGCGAGTTCCTCATACGCCTTTCGGTTCTGTTCGATCAATTTGCGGGAAATGCTCATCACGTTCTCATCTGTAGCTGCCTGCAGTGACTCCGCTTCACTGAAATCAACAATGAGATATCTGGGCTTGTTGTTTTTCATTATAATAGCTGAGCCTTTCTCATCTACCATTCTAGCTACCCGGGAGAAATTCTGGTTCGCCTCAGTCATGGAAATCATATTGCGAGTTTCTATCAACATATTCTGCACCTCTTTCACACAAATTATACAATGAATAATAGGATGGTTTCAACCTATATTATCTTCGATAAAAAAGTGTTTGTCCTATTACTCTCCGGGGTTGACTAATTGCTTGTTTAAGGTTATTTTATGCATATGAAAAGAATCATCAAAGGCGTCATATTTGACATGGATGGGGTCATTACCGACTCCGAAATCTACGCCCGCAAGGCCTTTCAGGAAGTCTGCGGCGAAATGGGTATTGAATACGATGACAGTTTCTACAGTAAGCTGTTTGGCATTAACTATGACTACGCCCACAAGCTGTTTCTGAAGAAATACGGACCGGATGAACAGTTCGTTACCGCCATGCAGGACGGTTATCTCAACCGCCTGATGGATTGGATCGCCGAAGGAAAAGTGCCCTTCAAGAAGGGTGCCATCGAACTGCTGACTTATCTTAACGAACACGACTTCCCGATCTGCCTGGCCACTTCTTCCGGCCACGAAAAGATCAGACTGGCCTTCAATTCCCACGGCCTTGAAGTACCCTTCAAGAACATCGTTACCGGTGAGGAGGTCACCCGCAGCAAGCCTGACCCGGAAATCTTCCTGAAATCCGCCGCCAAAATGGGACTGAACATCGAAGAGTGCATGGTAGTGGAGGATTCCTATCAGGGCGTTCAGGCTGCCATCAGCTGCAACAGCGTTTCCTGCATGGTGCCCGACATCCTGCAGCCTACCGAAGAGATGAAGGAAAAGCTCTGCTATCTGAAAAAGGACCTGTTGGAGGTCCTGGAAGTTCTTAAACCGTACGTAAGCCTTTAGGCAGGTGGTTTTTGATCTGAAAGCCGTCCGACTTGCCGAAACCGATCGGCACGCCCCGGTAAGTGATCTGCACGAAACCCCGTTCAGTCGGCTTCATCAATGATTCGCCTCTTAAGAAGCGGTTAAGTTCATCGACATCTGTGATATCACAGATGTTTTTTAATCCCTTAAAGCTGATGAAGAAATGATGGTGAGGTTCCAACCGGCCCTTGGTCAATGAACCCAGCTGAATGCCCTGACGGAGAATGGCCGCCTTGAGATCATACAGGGGAACAGCGGAAGCATAAACGCGCTCACCAATGATGGTATAACGGATCTCTTCCCTTCCCACTGCCTTGAGAAACTGATCGACCAGCTTATCATGGCTGTAAGGCAACTGTTTGAGCCGGACGGCCGTATTCTCACCGCTGCGGATCATCCGGGCGACAAAATGACCCTCGCCGCCCTGCCAGGGAAAGGCCCGGCGGGTAAAGCCCTGAGCGTCAAAGCCTTTCTGGCCGCATCTTAAGCCGCTGTCAACCAGAGTAAACTGCGGATGCTCAGCAAGGAAAGCCTCAACGACTTCCTCATCTTCCTGACGGTTAAGCGTGCAGGTGGAATAGACCAGCGTACCGCCCTGCTTGACGGTGACGGCTGCCTGATCGAGAATGGCCAGCTGCCTTCTGGCGCAGGCCTTCACATTGCCTTCGGTATATTCAGCCACGCTTTCCGGATACTTGCGGAACATGCCGCTTCCTGAGCACGGCGCGTCGACCAGCACCTTGTCACAGATGCCCTTAAGCTGCGGGCAGAGGTTTTCCACGGTGCTGTTGGTCAGCAGGCAGTTATCCGCTCCCCATCTTTCCAGATTGGAAAGCAGGGTATTGGCCCGCTTGCGGTCGTATTCATTGGTAAACAGAAAACCGGTACTTTTCAGCTTCCCCAGGATCTGGGTGCTCTTACCCCCGGGAGCGGCGCAGAGATCCAGCACGACATCATCCTTCTGAACATCCAGGGCGTTGACCGCCATGGTGGCGCTGGGTTCCTGCAGATAATACAGTCCGGCCAGATGGAAGGGGTGCCTTCCCAGTTTCTGCTCATCTTCCACATAATAGGTATCTTCATCAAACGGTACCCTTTCGCCCAGAGCGATCTCGCTTTCGATGAGTTTCTTATCTGCTTTCAGCGGATTGACACGCAGGGACTTATACAGGGGCAAATCAAAAGAAGCTACCAGCTTAGTGTAGTCTTCTTTCAGTAATTCCTTCATTTGATTCAGATAATAGCTGTTATTGATCTCCATTTATTACTTCTTCAAAACGATGAAATAAACAATGACCGCGATGCCCAGAAGGATCCGGTAGAATCCGAACAGCTTAAAGTCATGCTTGCGGACATAACCGCGCAGGAAATTGATGCCAATGATGGAGACTACAAAGGCGACCACAAAGCCGATGCCCATGACGCCCCACTCCATTAACGTAAAGGCAAAACCGCTCTTCAGGATCTTCAAGAGAGAAGCTCCGGCCATGACCGGAACGGCGACAAAGAAGCTGAAGTCGGTAACTGCCGGCCGGGAACAGCCCAGCATGGTTCCGCCCAGGATGGTAGAGCCGGAGCGGGAGGTGCCGGGGATCAGAGCCAGGATCTGGAACAGGCCGATGTTGGCGGCGGTGATGAAGTCGATGTCTTCCGTCGTCTTCATGGTCACTCTGATGTGCATGCTTTCCATGATCAGGAAAGCAATTCCGTAAAGGATCAGGGTGATGGCAATGGTCAGGGGATTGTAGAACATCTGGTCGATCTGATCATCAAACAGCACGCCGATGATGCCTACCGGCACGCAGGCGACCAGGATCTTGAACCATAGCAGCCAGGTATTCTTCCGCTCTTGCGGAGTCTTGCTCTTGAAGTAGAAGGGCCAGAGCTGACGGAAGTACAGGATGACGACCGCCAGGATGGAGCCCAGCTGAATGACAACCAGGAATGTATTGACAAAAACTTCGGATCCGGCCAGATGCAGAAACTCATTGACCAGGATCATGTGTCCGGTCGAGGAGATCGGCAGCCATTCAGTGATGCCCTGAACGACGCCCAGTATTACTGCCTTTAAGGCTTCCCATAAAAAACTCATAACAAAAACCTCTTTTTCAGATACGCATTCATTGTACATTAAAACCGCCCTGATAACAATCAGGGCGGTCATTCACTTATTCACCGGCAAAGAAGTCAAACAGCCGTTGGCGGTAATCCGGTGCCATGTCGAAGGCGGCATGGCCATAGCCGTCATATTCATACCAGCGGAAGTTGGCCTTGCCTGCCATGGCGCTGACGATCTCCTTAAGCGCTTCAGGACCCAATACCCCATCATCAGCCGAGCCAATCGCCAAAAATGGGCAATTGATCTGTGGCAGCCGGTTCAGAATGTCAAAGCCCTTGGTCCCCTTGGCCAGAATGACGAACTTCTCCAGCTCAGGCTTGCTGACAGGCTTGACCATGTCAGCGAGTACCTGCTTGAACTGTTCATAGACTTCGGGGGTGTAAAGTGCCCGGCCAAAGGCCTCAGACAGTTCTTCCCTTTTTTCTTCTTCAGCCAGTTTTATCCATTCGTTCAAAGCGCTCATCCGCTCTTCGCTGATCCGGGCCGCTGAAGAGCCGATCACCAGCTTGCGGACCAGCTCAGGATATTCAAGAGCGATCACCTCAGCCATCATGCCGCCCTGTGAAGCGCCAAACAGATAGACGTCATGCAGATCCAGCTGTTTCATGACAATGGCGGTATCCCGGGCCATCTGCTGCACTGAATAGTTTTCCGGCAGCATGCTTCTTCGGTCAAAGACATAAACGGTATAGTCATCCTGGAAAATGGCATATTCATCGGCAATGGCCTGAGCCGAAGGCATGACGCTGCCGATCGAAAGGCCGGGCAGAATGACCATCGTCTTTTCGCCTTTACCGAAGCGGAAATACTGCATGGTAAAATCGTGGGCCATGAATCTTTCTATCTCAATTCTCATCGAATCGTCTCCTTCCCAATTGGGATCGCCGATCTCCTCAACGCTTATTGGATAACCCTCACCGCTGGGATCATGGATCTCCGTACGCTGATAGTGGATCGAACCATCCTTGTTGTAGGTGGTGAACACCCATACCCGGTAGCCGTTTTCCTGCTGATACCACTGCTGGCTGTTCAGCAGCGTGCCGTCACCGTCATGGAATTCGGACCGCCGATTTTCACCGTCTTCACCAAATTCAAAGACTTCATAGCCCAGGACCGTTTCCCGGCCTTCGGTACTGTATTCCGTGTGACGAACGGTGCGGCCCAATTGATCAAATTCGCCAAGGGTCTGTTGCACCAGCGTGCCGTCATACAGATATGAGTAACTCCACCTCGCCTTGAGCTGGTTTCCTTCATAGATGTTGACATGGCGCAGATGCTGGTGCATCTGCGGCTCAGGATGATTGACATGCCAGTAATCGTCCATTTCGGTAACCCGGCCATTGCGGTCATAAGTCAGAATATCGTAACTGTCGCACTGGCTTTCGTACTCCTCATTTCGTTCTCTGCCCTGCCAGAGAATATTCAGCGCTTCATCATAGTACCGGTATTGTTGATGTGCCACCCTGCTTGGATAGCAGCCGGAGAGCACACCGATCATCAGAAAAGCACTCAGCATCATCAGGATGCGTCTTTTCATTTAATCCACCTCCTTACAAAGCCGGCTGATCTCAGCCGTACTTCTCGTCAAGATACTTCAGGGCATCAAAGAGAACCTGAACGAAGGCTTCACGGTTGACATGGGTAAGCACGGTCTTGGGGTCCTCGCACTTTTCCACGTGGGCGCCGCCCCGGAAGTCGCAGACCGTACAGCCCCGGCAGTACTTGCCATCAGTCTCAATGTCGACCCGCAGCTGCTGGGTCTCAAACAGTTCCGGCTTCATAAGATAGATGATCGGGGTCATGTCATAAATGACGACTCTATCCCAGCCGTTTTTGGCGCAATAGCGGCCATAGTATTCAAACAGGTCGTAGGCAAACCTGGAGACCTTGCCGCCCTTCTTGAATTCTTCCTGTTCGCTGAACAGTACACCCCCCTCGTCGCAACATTCCGTCGGGGCCATGATGATCGGCAGACCGCTGTCAAAGACGATCTTGGCGCAGTCGGGATCCTGGAAGATGTTGAATTCAGCCTTGGCCAAAATGTTGCCGCCGTAGATCGAACCGCCCATTAAGGCGATGCATTCGATCTTTTCCTTTAAGTGCGGATAAGTCTTCAAGAACAGGCCGATGTTGGTCAGCGGTCCCAGCGGGATCAGGGTGACCTTCTCATCGCACTGCTCAATGGTCTTTCTCATAAATTCGATGGCATGCAGACCGGTCGTGGTGCTGACCGGTTCCGGCAGTACCGGACCGTCCATGCCGCTGTCGCCGTGGACAAAGCCGGCGGTCTGAACCGGTCTTAACAGCGGATCGCTGTAGCCGGCGGAGACCGGAATGCCCCTGACGCCCAGGTAATCGAACATCTTCAGAACGTTCTTGGTTACCTTGTCCAGCGTCTGGTTGCCGGCCACGGTGGTAATGCCCAGAATGTCGAAATACTGGGGGTTGGCCAAGGCCACCATGATGGCCACGGCATCATCATGGCCGGGGTCGCAGTCAATGATCACTTTTCTCTTCTTAACTATCATCTTTCCTACCTCTCATCCAGCCGACGGAAGCTGGCAAAGAACTCCCTGGAGAATTCCTCCCGGTCGCAATCCATCAGCACTTTCTTCGGGTTTTCCACCACCGGCAGATAGACCGGCCCGCGCTGGTCGCAGACGGTCATGCCCAGGGTCAGTTCACCCTTTATTTCCACCTCAACATGATACTCTTCTTCCCGGAAGATCTCCGGCTTAAGCAGATACATGATCGGGGTAACGTCAAATATCGGGATGCGGTCCCAGTTGTTCTTATAGGCATACTGACTGTAGAAGGTCAGGATGCTCTTAAGCAGGTAAGTGGCCCTGCCTTCAGGCTTCAACTCTTCAATGTCCTTCAGCAATATCGATCCGGCAAAGCAGGATTCGATGCCGGCCATTACGATCTTCAAAGGTGAGTCAAAGACGATCTTGGCCGCTTCCGGATCATGGAAGATGTTGAACTCGCTTTTGGCCAGAGCGTTGCCCAGCGAGAAGCAGCCGCCCATCATGATCAGCCTTTCGATCTTATCGATCACCTGAGGGTAGGTCTTGATCAGCATGGCAATGTTGGTCAGCGGACCCATTGAGACGATTTCCACCTTCTGTTCACTCTTTTCCAGGATGTCCTTCAGATACTCAATGGCGTGCTTTCCTTCTACCTTCCTCTTACTGGGAATCAGGAATGGGGCGCCATCCAGTCCGCTGGGACCATGGAACTGGCCAGCCAGATGAAGTTCTCTGGTCAGAGGCTGATCGTAGCCCTGAGCAACCGGAATCTGAATACCGAAATAGTCCTGAACCTTCAGGACATTGCGGCTGCAGTCTTCCACCCTGGCGTTGCCCACGACGGTGGTATAGGCCAGAATCTCGATTTCTTCAGGATGAGCCAGGGCGACCAGAAAGGCCAGAATGTCATCATGGCCGGGATCGCCGTCGATTATGATCCGGTGCATGGCTTTCTCCTAGAGGTTGTAAAGCTTACTGTATTTTTCGATCAGATAATCGGTATATTCGTGGGGATCGAATTCCCGGCCGGTGGCGATCACGATCTGTTCGGAGGGCAGGTAGAGGCCGCCGTACTGGTGGATGTGCTCCCTTAACCAGTCCTTGATCTTGCTGAACTGGTTATTGGCCAGACATTCATCGATGTCCAGATCCTTTTTCATCGCCTTGATGAACTGGGCGGCGTAGCCGGAGCCCAGCGCGTAGGTGGGGAAGTAGCCGAAGGAACCGTCGGACCAGTGAACATCCTGCAGGATGCCCTGAGAGGCCTTTTCAGCCTTGATGCCCAGATACTGCTGGTACTTCTCATCCCAGATCTCATCCAGTCTTTCCAGATCGAGGGAGCCGTCAAAGATGCCCTTTTCCATCTCATATCGAACTAAGATGTGCAGCGGGTAGGTCAGTTCATCGGCTTCCGTTCTGACCAAGGAGCATTCAACCTTGTTGACGGCGTTGACGAACTGCTGCTGGGTGACGTCCTTAAGCTGTTCGGGGAAGATCTGCTTCATCGGTTCAAACAGGTTGTCCCAGAAGTGATAGGAACGGCCCAGGTAGTTTTCAAACAGTCTTGACTGCGATTCGTGCATGCCGCTGGACATGTTGTCAAAGACGTAGGTCTCAGCCAGATCATCGCGGACGGAATGGTTATAGTTGGCGTGTCCGCACTCATGGATCACCGAGAAGATCGAAGAGATCAGCGAATTCTCATAGTAGTGAGTGGTGATGCGGCCGTCATTCTTATGCAGGGAATGGGTAAAGGGATGCTCGGTAGTCGAGATCATGCCGGTATTGAAGTCAAAGCCGATGTAGTCCATGATCACTCTGGCCAGCTTGGCCTGCTGCTCCGCCGGATAGTGGAGATAGTTGAAGCTGTCATCGATCTGCGGCTTTTCCTTAATGGCCTTGATGACCGGTACCAGTTTTTCCTTGATCAGTTCAAAGAACTCATCATATCTGGCCATTGTCATGCCCGGCTCGTATTCATCCAGCAAGGCGTCATAACCCTTATCGCCATCCGGCAGATAGCTCAGCTTCTTTTTGGTCAGTTCAATGACCTTCAGAAGATGAGGTTTGAAGATCTGATAGTCATCCCTGTGCTTGGCGTCTTCCCAGGCGACATTGGCGTCCATGACGGCCTTGGAATACTCGACAAAGAATTCCTTGGGCAGGTATCTGGTTCTCTCCATGTCCTTGAGATGCCAGTGGACGATCTTCTTATGGACTTCATCCAGGCTTTCGTCAGCATTAAGCGCCTTGAGCAGTTCATAAAGTTCATCGCTGGTGATCAGACTGTAGAGTTCGCCTTCAATGAAGGCCATCCGCTCATTGCGGTAGGCGCTGCCGCCCTTGGGGGCGACAGTATGGGCGTCAAAGGATGTCGTTCCTAAGACCAGGCCATAGGCCGAGATCTTGAACATGTATTCTTCATATTTGTTCCAAAGTTCATTCATATTGTTAAGCCTCCTCTATTGCTTCGGTAATCATGGGTATCAGCTGCTGCTTGCGGGAAATGACGCCGGGCAGGAAGATGTAGCCATCGGTCTCCCGGCCGTTTTTCTCCAGGGCAGCGGCGATCTTGCGGACTTCCTCACCACCGGCCAGCAGGTACGAGCCGGTGCCGTCGATCAGGGTGAAGACCATCATGACGATGCCGCAGCCGGAATCCTGAGCGTAGTTGCTGATGAGCCGGTGCATTTCTTCCCTGATGCCGGTGATCGAGCGGAAATCGACGACATTGCTCTGGGCGACGGCCACTTTGGTGCGGCTGATCTTGAAGATCTTCATGTCATTATGGAAGATGGCGTGGCAGCTGCGGTTGGACAGCGAGGCGCCGGCCGCCAGGATCCGCGGGCCAAGATCCTTCAGATCGATTTTGCCCAAATCAGCCAGATATTGGGCCGTGTCAATGTCCTTCTGGGTACAGGTGACCGAATGGAAGTTGACGGTATCGGAGATGATGGCGCAGCACAGCAAGCCGGCCAGATCCTCCGGTATCTCGACCCCTTTTTCCTTAAACAACCCGGTGATGATGGTCGCGCAGCAGCCCACCTGCTCGAAGCGGATGGTGATCGGCGCGGCCGTCTTGATGCCGCCCAGGCGGTGATGGTCAACGATCTCCAGGATGTTGGCTTCCTCAGCGCCGTCAATGCTCTGGGCCACCTCATTGTGGTCGACCAGGATCAGATTGCGGCTGGAATGCTTGAAGACATGGTAGCGCGACAGCGTTCCCACGATGTGGTTGCGGCTGTCCAGCACCGGATAGGAACGGTAGCGGGACTTGTTGATGACCTGCTTGACGTCATCGATGTAGTCGTCGCAGCGGAAGATGGTCAGCTTGGTGCTCATGACCATCCGGACGGAAGCGGCGAAGTAGATCTCCTGAGCACTCCGGAAACCGGAATCAGCAGTGGTGATCACATTACAGCCCTGCTCTCTGGCCAGCTGCAGGATCTTTTCCGTCACCTCTGCCCCCTCAGCAATTACCAGCGTACCGGCTCCGCCTTCAATGGCAGCCTGCTGCAGCTGCGGGTCAGCTGAGCAGATCACGATGTGGTCCTTACAGCCATCCTCAATGCTCCTTAAGGACAGAGCAACGGTTATCCGGCCGTTATTGTGCTGGCTTTCGCCGCGCACTGGCATCTCTGCCTGCAAGAAGGCGGCGATGTCCTCGATGGAGACGGAGCTGACGATGTGAGCGATGCTGTCAGACTGCTCGATCAGCGGCTTCATGATGTCGGAAATGGTGGCCATGCCGACCAGCTCGTTTTCCTCATCCAGCACGGCAATGACTTTCTTGTGAGCCTGACGCATCAGCCTGAGCGCCTCAGCCATGTCGGTATCCCGGCTGCAGGTAACGACATCGTCAAAGTCGATGTCCCTGACCCGGGTACGGATGTCCTTGACCAGCGGCGGGGCGAATTCATTGAACTGGTTCAGGATGAATTCGGTCTCCTGATTAAGCTGACCGATCCTGACGGCAACGGCATCAAAGCCCAGCTGCTGCTTGAGGTAGGCATAGGCCATGGCGGAAACGATGCTGTCAGTATCGGGATTCTTATGCCCGGTAACATATATGGTATTATTTGCCATAATTATCTTTCTCCTGACTCTGTACTTAAATTATAATCCATAAACGCCGCCTTTGGGCCGTAAATGTGTCTTTGTTTTTGAGTTAGCCGGGTAATGAAGCTATAATAGAGAAGGTGATAAACATGAGTTCTATAGAAGATCTGCGCAAGGAAATTGAAGTCATTGATTCGATGATCATTGACCTGTTTAAAAACAGACTGGACCTGGTCAGACAGGCCGGCAGTGAGCCGCTATATTCCCAGGCCCGGGAGACCTACATTCTCAACCGCATGATGCCGTATGGCGATGAACAGTACTACCAGTACTGCTACCGGCTGCAGAATCTGCTCTTTGATATGACTGAACAGCTGCAGAACCAGCTTGGCAACCGCGCTGACGCTTTCTTACGGGAAAACAGCGATCTGGCACCCTTTACCGACAGCGTCTTCGCCCTCAGCCATCAGGCTGCTCTGGACAAGCAGCAGAATCCCCAGCAGGTCATCAATGCCACTATCGGCACCCTGCACGATGAAGACGACGTCATCGTTACCTATAAGAGCGTCTACGACACTTATAATTCGGTACCGGAAAGCCGCAAGGCTTCCTATGCCGAGGAGATAAACGGCAACCCGGCCTTCCGCGCGGCCGTCTACGACTGGATCAACCGCAACGGCAACCTCCAGATGCCCCACGAAGTAGTCGCCTCTGCCGGCGGTACCGGAGCGCTGGCTCTGGGCTTCAACTGCTTCCTGCAGGACAACGACTACATCCTGCTGCCCAACCCGGCCTGGGGCAACTATCGCAACATGGCCAAGACGCGCAATCTCAATGTGGAAAGCTATACGCTGATCAATGAAAAGGGCGAAACCGATCTTAACGATCTGATGACCAAGGGCATCTATGTGATGAAGAAACGCCATAAGCTGGTAATGGTGGTCAATGACCCCTGTCAGAACCCCACCGGCATTTCGCTGAGCGAACAGCACTGGCAGAAGCTGACTGACTATCTCAATAAGATGGCCGGCTTCGGCAAGGTCATCCTGATGGTCGATCTGGCTTACCTCGACTACTGCAATCACGACGGCCGGGCATTTTTGAAGCATCTCAATAGTCTCAGCAGCAATGTGCTGGTCATGCTGGCTTTCAGCTGTTCCAAGACCCTGACCGCCTATGGCATGCGCTTAGGCGCTGCCGTGCTTTTAGGCAACGATCAGCAGGAAGTGCAACGGGTAGCCAACAACTTCACCAAGACCGCCCGGGCGCTCTGGAGCAATGTCAATAACGGCATGATGGACTGCTTTGCCAAGGTTACCACCGAACACCGCGCTCAGCTCGACGCGGAAAGACAGCAATATGTCGATCTGATCAGACAGCGTGCCGACGCCTTCCTTACCGAAGCCAGCAAGTACGCCCTGCCTCTTTATCCTTACAGCGACGGCTTCTTCTGCATGCTCAGAATCGAGGACGAAGTTCTGCTCAATGAACTGCATAAGGCCTTACTGGCCCGCCACATCTATACCATCAAGTTCTCCGGCGGCCTGCGCATTGCCCTGTGCTCACTCAATCTGACCGACTGCCGGAAGCTGCCGGCTTTGATCAGCGAAACGCTCAAGGAGGTCAGACATGGTTAAGCTGGCCATCATGTACGATTTCGACCAGACCCTCTCACCCCGCAGCATGCAGGAGTACTCCCTGCTGCCGGCGCTTGGCGCTGAGCCGGCGGCCTTCTGGAAGGAAGTTGGCGAATACTCCCGCACCCATAACATGGACTCGGTGCTCTGCTACATGTACTGTCTGATGCAGAAAGCCAGAGAAGCCGGCAAACCGCTGACCAGAGAATTCCTCAACAGTCTGGGCAAGGACCTGGTCTACTATCCCGGGGTGGAGGAATACTTTGAGCGCATCAACCGCTATGCGCAAGCCAAAGGCGTGACCCTCCAGCATTACATCATTTCTTCCGGCACCCAGGAGATCCTGGAAGGTTCCAGCATCTACCATCAGTTCACCCGGGTCTTCGCCTGCCAGTATCATTATGACGAAAACGGCGAAGCTGACTGGCCGGCAACCGCCATCAACTACACCGGCAAGACCCAATTCCTTTACCGGATCAATAAGAACTCGCTGGATGTCTTCGACAACTCGAAAATCAACCGCAAGTCGGTAGAAAGGGACATTCCCTTCCGCAACATGATCTACATCGCCGACGGCTTTACCGATGTTCCCTGCATGGTTCTGGTCAAGAATAACGGCGGTTATTCCATCGCCGTCCACGAGAAAGATGATGAGACCTACAAGCAGCTGGTAGCCGACAAGCGGGTCGATTACGTCTCTCTGGCTGACTGGAGAGAAAACAGCCAGCTGGACCAGATCATCAAGGCCATCATTGACAAGATCGCTCTGCAGCATCAGCTGGAAACCTTCAGCGTTCAGGACAACTTGAATTAAGTGTCCGGCTCTGTTATCATATTTAAGCACGCGGGTGTGGTGAAATTGGTAAACACACTAGACTTAGGATCTAGCGCTTCGGCTTGCGGGTTCGAGTCCCTCCACCCGCACCATCGTCAGTCAAAGACTCATAAGAGTCTTTTTTTTCATCAATGCGCCTAACTTGTTTATGTAATTTTACATATATAAGTATTGAGGCCGTGGCGGAAAGACCGTATAATTATTTCATGAGGATGTGATGTCAATGAATGTCAGAAATGAAATCCGGTTGCTTACCGAGGTTCTGGACATCAGTGAACAGCAGCTGGCCGCTGAACTCGGTCTGTCTTTTGAGACGCTGAACAGTTGGAAGAACAGCCGGAAGGATGTTGAGCCGGCCAACGTGGAAAGGATCTACGATTATGCCTGGGACAAAGGCATAAGATTTAACCGCATTTATGAGCAGCTGCTGAAGGAAGAATACACCGGTGTCAACGAAGCGGTACTGTTTCATGGCACGCGCCGTAGCTTCGCCCTGCCCGTTGACATCGAGCAGCACTCCCGGCTTACCAACGACTTTGGCAAGGGCTTCTACCTGGGCGAAAGCTTTGAGCAGTCTTCTGCTTACATCGCCGCCTCCGGCGGCAGCGTACTGGCTTTCCGGCTGAATCTGGACGGACTGGTCATCAGGCGTTTTGAGGTTTCCTGCGACTGGATTCTGGCCGTCGCTCTGCACCGGGGCTGGCTCAGCGGTTATTCTGACACACCGGCACTGAAGCGGATCCGATCACTCATCGCGCAAGCCGACGTGATCATCGCGCCGATTGCCGATAACCGGATGTTTGACCTCATTAACGAGTTCACCGACGGCTATCTGACCGACCTGCAGTGTCAGCACGCTCTGGCCGCCACCGCACTGGGCAGCCAGTATGTTCTGAAAACCGCAAAGGCCCTCGACAATCTCCAGTTGTTAAAGGAGATGCGGGTATCACCTCACGAAAGGGAAGCCTGCATAAAGGCCAGGCTGGAACTGGAAAGAGGGGAACTGCATAAAGTCAGAGCCTCCCGGATCGAATACCGCGGCCAGGGCCGCTACATTGAGGAGGTGCTGAAATGAAACCGCTGGATTCCCTTCAGCAGAAGCTGTGTCAGCTGCAGGCCCGAATATTTGAAGCTTCCGTGGATCATTATGCCTGCAGTTCGGCGGTCTTCATCCGCCGATTCATGAATTCCGAGCTTGCCCTGACCTTTGACGACATGAGCTATCTGCTGATGGCCAATACCGTCAGTGATGTCTTTACGATGCTGGATGAACAGTACGGCACCAGCAGTTATGGCAACCTTCGCTACTCTCAGGAAGTGATGTACTGGATCGGCTACATCTACCGCTGTCTGTGTCTGAAGCATTCCCTGTCAAGCCGTAAGGTCTACCGGCTGTTCAACAGCCAGCAGATTGCCAGATACTATCCGGCCTATCATACCTACGATATCGTTCAGGCTGCCGAAAGGATGCTGGAGGACATCGGCTACGACAACCGCACCGTTGAGCAACGCTCTGTCGAGGTCATGCGCCGGCTGCTTTATGAAGATGATGCCAGATCCCTGATTGGCCAGACGGTCACCGTCTACCGCACTGCCACCAGCGATATGTTGCTTAACGACAGCGCTTTTGAAGGATATCTGGCTGAACTCAAAACCCCGCAGGGAGAGCCCCAACCAGCCCTGTACGTCGGCGCCGGCCAATCAGACGGTCCTCTTCAGGGAAAGGTTGCGGCCATCCTGAAAGAACGCAAGACCGGCAGACAGACGCTGGTCGTCTGCGCGGACGATGATCAGTACAGTGATTGGGAAATACGGTGCTTTGTCGACCCCGACAGTCAGATTCCCAGTTTCAAGATCATAAAATGATCTGCCGAACCGGCAATATCAAAATGGCAGTCCCAGCGCTGTCAGAGTATAATTAAAGACAACAGAAACGGAGTAAAACCATGGAAAAGATCCTCATTGATGACTTCATCAAGTTCAAAAGCCTGTCCAACCCGACCTTCTCGCCGCAAGGCACCAACTTCTGCTTTACTGTCAGCCAGGCTGACAAAGAAGCCAACAGCTACCGCCAGCGCATCTACATGCGCCGGGGCTCTGAATTCGTCCCCCTGACCTCATTAGGCAAGGAAAGCAGTTTCTTCTTCCTTGATGAAGATACCATCGCCTTCCCTTCTGACCGCTCTGACTCCAAGGCTTCCGGCAGCAAGTTCTACCGCATCAGCCTCAAGGGCGGCGAAGCCAGCCTTTTTAAGGAATTCCCCATTAACATCATCAAGCTGATCCCCCTGAAAGACGGCCGCTTTCTGGCCCTGGGCGAATATGATCCGGCCTGGCCTGAGCTTTACAAGGGCGAGGAAAAGTATCTTGAGGAACACAAGAAACACCTGAAGGAAAACGAGGACTACGAAGAGATAACCGAATTCCCCTTCTGGTTTAACGGCGACACCTTTACCAGAGCCAAAAGGGCGGCCATCTATCTGGCTGATGAAAACGGCCTGAAGCTTCTCAGCGATCCCGATCTGGATGTCGGGCTGCTTAAGGTCAGCAAGGATGAGAGCTTTGCCCTCTTCTTAGGCAGCAGCGACCGGAAATACCGTCGCATGGGCAGTTATGATCTTTACTGTCTGGACCTGAAAGACTTCAGCGTCCGCCGGCTGGTCAACAACCAGCAGGTTTTGATCACCGACGTCCACTTTGCTGACAGCTTCATCTACGCTACCGGCAACTGCCGACATTACGGTCTGAACACCAATGATGATTTCTACAGACTCTCCTATGGCGACTTCCATCTGGAAAAGATCGATGACTATGGCGAATCGATGTATGAAAGCATCTGTACCGACATCACTTTAGGCGGCGGCACCAACATGAAGGCACAGGGTGATGCTCTGTACTTTGTGACCACCATCTTTGATAAGGCCATCTTGAGAAAGCTGGAAAACGGCGTGGTCAGTGATGTATATGACCGCGATGGCTGCCTCAGCTGCTTTGACATCCACAACGGCCAGCTGATCTTCGTCGGTCTGCAGGACATGAAGGGCCAGGAACTCTACGACGGCCAGGGCAATCAGCTGACCCACTTCAATGATGAAGTGCTGAAAGACCGCTACATCGCCCAGCCGGAAGAACTGAACTTCCTTTCCGGCAGCGACGAGATCCACGGCTTCGTCTACAAGCCGATAGATTTTGATCCAGAAAAAAAATACCCGGTGATCCTGGATGTTCATGGCGGACCCAAGGCCGCTTATGGCAAAGTCTTCTTCCACGAGATCCAGTACTGGGCTTCTGAGGGCTACTTCGTGATCTGCTGCAACCCCACCGGCTCTGACGGCCGGGGTAACCGCTTCATGGACATCCGCGGCAAATACGGTACCATTGACTACCAGGACATCATGAACTTCGTTGACGCCGCTCTGAAGGCTTATCCGCAGATGGATGAAGAAAACCTGTTTGAAACCGGCGGCTCCTATGGCGGCTTCATGACCAACTGGATCATCGGCCACACCGACCGCTTCCGGGCCTGCGCTTCCCAGCGCTCAATTGCCAACTGGTTCTCCTTCTACGGCATTTCCGACATCGGTCCCGGCTTTGCCGAGGACCAGCAGGCTGCCAGCCCGTTCAGTGACAGTGAAAAGCTGTGGTGGCATTCACCGATGAAATACGCCGATAAGGTCAAGACTCCAACGCTGTTCATCCATTCCGACCAGGACTACCGCTGTCCGATGGCGGAGGGCATGCAGATGTATACCTCTCTTTTGACTCATGGCATTGAGACCAAACTGGTCTACTTCCGGGGAGAAAACCACGAACTGTCCCGCTCCGGCAAGCCCCTACACCGCATTAAGAGGCTTAAGGAGATCACCGAATGGTTCAATAAGCATCTTGATGAAAAATACCTGAATAAGGAATAAAGAAAAGAGTTCAGACCTGCTGGTTTGAACTTCTTTTTTGGCTTTCAGATAATGAAGATGTTCATCTGACTGCGTTATTGCTTATTTGCCACTGTCGCGGCACTTTTCCACAAACCAGCTTAACAGTTTCAGGCCATCAGCGCACTCTTCGCTGTTACGTCCCAGGCACATTCTTTCCGGATGAAACTGCACCGCGTAGATGGGCAGATCTTCATGCCCAATGGCTTCCACAATGCCGTCTTCGGCATTGGCAAGGACCTCAAATCCCGGAGCCAAATTCAGCACTGCCTGATGATGGGTACTGTTGACGGTAAAACGCTGGCCATACAGTTCGGTCAGAAAACCCGGCTTTACGGCTTCGACCTTGTGATAGGCATCGCGCTCACTATCTCCGGTGCGGTGCTTTATGACGCTGGAAATGTCCTGGATCAGACTGCCGCCATAGGCGACATTGATCAGTTGCTGGCCCCGGCAGATGCCTAATACCGGCTTACCCAACGAGGCAAACATTTCCAATACGCTGGCATCCAGGGCGTCAATATCCGGATTGACATACTCGCAGGCCTTATCCTTCTGGCCATAGAGCCGCGGGTCAACATCCCCGCCACCCGGTAATACCAAACCATCGTAATAGCCAACTCCCTTCAAAGGGTCAAAGACTTCCACCTCCGCGCCGGCAGCCTGCAGGGCGGTCAGGTAGTTTTCAAATTCATATCCCTCAACGGAGATCGCTATTCTCGTTTTTCTTTCTTCCATGTCGCTATTCGATGGTGACGGTCAGTTTCTGATAGTCCAGGGTGATCTTCTGGCCGTTGCGCTCGATGACCTCAACATTGAGATCTTCCCGCATCTTCCTGCCGGTAATCAGGTCAAAGGCCCTGTCCAGGCCCTTCTCCTCCAGCGAAGTCGCCAGGTAGTAACATAACCCGCTGTCATACTGGTTGACGGTCATGGCGGCGTAAGGGCCAAAGGGGTTTTCATAGTAGGTCATTAACGGCTTAGCGGAAGAACACTGCAGCATGTCGGCAAAGACATAGCCCTTGTAGATGGCTCCCTGTTCATCCTGAACCAGCCGGTATTGGTCAGCCAGCAGGCTTTCCTGTTCCCGCAGTGAGGCTCCGGCCAGATCATTGAGGCCGACCGGCAGTCTTTCTCCGAAGACCAGGTTGTTATCGGTATCCTTCCAGCTGCTGCGGGCGGTCAGCACGACCTTGCCGCCCTGAGCGGCGTAATCCTTCAGTTTATTGCGGAAGGCGTCATCCATGACGATCATGTACGGTACAATGACCATTTCATATCCGTTCAGTTCGCTTTCTTTGGTAACCGCGTCGCACTGCAGGTTGCGGCCGTAAAGCTGGCGGTAGATCTTCTCCATCTCGCCAATGTAACTGAAGCGGTTGGACTGCTGCTGGATGCGGAAAGAAGCGGCGCTGTCATAGTCATAGACAATCGCGCAGCTGGCCGGGTAGGGCGAATTGAAGAGTTCCTCATGCTTGCGCAGTTCCTCGTAGAGATTCTGCACTTCATAGAACTTCCGGCCCCGGGTATTATCGGCGTCGATGATGCCGTAGCAATACTGTTCAGCGCCCTTGGTCGCCCCGCGGTAGCGGAAGATCAGGAAATGCTTGCAGCCGTGAGCCATGGCCTGCCAGGCCCATAAGGGTCCCTGGCCGGGCTTGATGGCGCAGCCGGCAATGTCATGGCCCTGAGCGCCCATGATCTCCTCGGTGATCCAGAAGTTGGCCTTCTTGAAGCCGCGGGCAGTATCGAGAGCCAGGGCGATCTCCCAGGGCTTCATCGGCTCTACCGTGCCGCCCCAGACCGGGTAGTTGTTGTAGGCGATCTCGTCGAGGTTCTTGCTGATCTCAAAGGGATCGAAGCGCTTGGTCAGAGTGCCGCCCTCAAAGTCGTGCAGGATCACGGCTTCCGGATTGGCAGCCTTAAGGGTCTGATACATCCGCTTCAGAAATTCCACGATGCTTTCGCTGCGGAAACGCTCCCACTCCATTCTTAAGGAAGGGTTCTGGTTGGTATAGGCCTTGGCCGGCAGCTGAATGTCTTCAAAGCTGTCATAGCTGCCTGACCAGAAGTTGGTGCCCCAGCGCTCGTTGAGGTCATAGATGTTGTCATATCTCTTCTTCAGGTAATTGATGAAGCGGCGGTGGCAGTTTTCACAGAAACAGACGTCGCTGCCCTCATGTCCGATCTCATTATCAAGCTGCCAGGCGACGATGTTGGGATAGCGGCGGAAATGCTGGCCCATGGCCCGGGTCAGTTCATTGGCCTTGCGCAGGTATACTTCGCTGTTGTAGCAGTAACCCCGTCTGCCGCCAAAAGGCTGGGGATGACCCTGCTCGTCCTTGGCCATGATCTCCGGGCAGCGCAGCGCCAGCCAGCGGGGCATGGTGGCGGTGGGAATGCACATCATGACCTTCAGGCCATGGCGGTCAGCCCGGGTAACGACCTCGTCAAAGAGTTCAAAGTCATAATGGCCTTCCTGAGGCTCAATGAGATTCCAGGCAAAATCGGCGATGCGGATGATATTGCAGCCCATCTCCCGGATGGTTATCAGATCAGATTCAATGAGACTGCGGTCCCACTGCTCCGGATAGTAGTCAACACCTAAGTACATTTTCTTTTCTCCTTCTTAAAGAATATCCATCAGATCACTGATCTTTCTGATCCGGGTGATCTGTTCAAGGCTGTGCCGGCCGTCTTCCGGCCAGATCCAGATCGGCCTGATGCCGACATTATAGGCTCCCAGAATGTCCTTGCCGAAGGTATCGCCGACATAAACGGCTTCTTCAGGCTCAATCCCCATTTTCTCCAGAGCCATCCGGTACATCAGCGGGTCCGGCTTGGGCTTGCCGACATCCGCGGAGATCAGGGTAAATTCCACATACTTGTCCAGTTGACTGCGGCGGACCTTATTGGATTGGGAGAAGTGGTCGCCATTGGTCAATATGGCCAGACGGTACTTCTTGCTGAGGTATTCCATGACCTCATCGGTTTGCGGATACTTCTCCTCAAACAGGCAGAGGTGATGAAACCACCACTGGGCAAAATCCAGATCACCGGTGTCATAGCCGTATTCCTTCTGCAGGCATTCGGTAATGAAGTTCTTGCGGATGTTGCCGAAGCCGTCCCAGTTCATCATGTCCTGAACCAGGGCTTCGCCATAGACGCTGTCAGGGTCAACCTTCAGTACCGAGGACAGGAAATAGCGGAAGGTGCGGTAGGCGCCTTCCGTACGGTCGAGCAGCGTATTATCGAGATCAAACAAAACGGCCTTGATTTCCTTCATAGCATGTTATCCTTTACTGTCATCTCTATTATAACTGAACGCCTTTGGGAAAAGGCATGAAAAAGACTGCCCTGCGGCAGTCATTTCTTTCAAATGGTAGCCCGTACGGGATTCGAACCCGTGTGTGCATGCGTGAAAGGCATGTGAGTTAAACCACTTCTCCAACGGACCAGGTCTTAACGCTTGTTTATTATAGCAACACCCCTTCCTTTCCGTCAATACTTTTTTTAGCCTCTGTAACTTTGCAGAGTAAATTCCGTTTTAAAGCCGCGGAAGTGCATTTTTCTCTGACGAAGTTTTTTTTACAATATCAATGCCGACACCGACGATAGTATGAAGGAGGACTAATTATGAACATCAAAGGTGGAACGCATCT
>JAEEGL013992026.1_pt1 | contig 47957 bp, 2 predicted proteins | sample 9134231 | NCBI WGS metagenome assembly JAEEGL01 (sample SAMN16246548, study PRJNA631951) | gut metagenome | biome: gut microbiome; feature: rumen; material: fiber-attached | host: Bos | place: Iran: Karaj | collected 2018-10 | reverse complement strand
TTGATTAATTCTTTCCTCAAGTTCCTTAACTCTTTGGTCATCAGAAGATGAATCTTGTTTAGTTTTCTTCTCTGATTTTTCTTGAGGCTTTGTAGTTTCTTCCTTAATTTCTTGATTTTCAAAATCGAAATCATATTTTGTGGCTACAAAAGCTTCAAATTGATAAATAGGAATAGGTTTTGAGAAATAATAACCTTGAATAACAACATTTGGATTAATTGAACCAATAATGTTAACGACTTCTTTTGTCTCGATACCTTCACATACTATCTCATAATCTAATTTTGATAACATGCTTAAAATATCTGAAACGATACCTCTTGTTTTTTCAGTTGATAGACCATCTTTAAAGAAAATACTATCAAGCTTAATAACATCAAATGGATTTGATGACAATAAACCTAGTGAAGAATATTCTTTACCAAAGTCATCCATTGCCACCTTAAAGCCTAGCTGTCTTAAATCCATAATACAGCTTGCTACATATGTTGAATTGTTCATTATTGTTGTTTCAGTAATTTCAATTTCAACATTTCTTGGAGAAGCTCCAGCTTCAGTTACGATATTATAAATTTCTTTAGCAAAATTCTTTGTTTCGAAATTAATTTTAGATAGGTTTACTGATATTTGAATATCTGGATAACCATTTCTAACTAGTATCTGAGCTAATCTTGCAGCATTCTCTAGCATTAGTTTATCAATTTCCTTAACGAAACCATTTTCCTCAAAAATAGGAATGAATTCGTTTGGATAATAAACTGGCTTTTGATATTCATCTAGCCAACGGCATAAAATTTCTCCACCAACTACTCTACCAGTAGCTAGACTAACCTTAGGTTGAATAAATGATATAAATCTCTTTTCTTCTAAAGCGGCATGCTTTTGTTCATTTATTCTATCCTTTCTAGTTAATGCCATGCTTACATCATCGCTATAAAAATAGATATTCTTCTCTTTAACATTCGAATATACTAAAGTATTTTCTGCTAAAGTAATTGCTAGTTTAGTGTCATCTAGATTTGGGTTTTCATAGATACCAAATGTAATAGCGAAATTTACATCACTATTAAATTCAGAGTCATCTCCATTTAAGCGTTGATCAAAATCATTACATAATGACTTGATTTCTTCCTTACTTCTACCGTTGGCTACAATTAAGAATTTATTATATTCTAATCTACCAACAGTTTCTTCCTTTTTCATATTCTTTATGATAATAGAAGCAATTCTATAAGGAAGATTGCCTTTTGAATTCTTAGCGATTAATGCTAAGTTTCTTAGTTCTATTGCAACTAGAGTAGGACTAGAAAGTCTCTTTCTATGTTTGAAAAGATACATTTCTAATCCTGTTCTATTGAAGATGTTGCACTCATTATTCATGTAATTTGCAACCCTCATTTGAATTTTGATATTTCTTCTAAAGGCTATAGCAGCAATTATCAAAAGAACGATAAGGGCAATTGTAATACCAATTTGTAGATATGTTACTTCAAATCCTAAAATCTTAGTTGAAGAAGCATAAGTCATATTAAATTACCTCCTTATCTTAAATATTCTTTCTCTTTCTTGAAACTGAACCATATTTATCTCTGTTTACACAGATTAGGATGATTATTAATAGGATAATTGCTAAACCTAAAACGATCCAAACGTATAAATCAAATGAAGTAGCTGGTGATTTTTCAGATGTTAATTCTAATTTAACAATCTTAGATTCAGTACCATCAGCTGTTGATACCTTTAAGTATACTTCGTTACAATCATCACGGCTTGTATCAGTTAGTTTTTCAACTACTAAGTCGCTATTAGCTGCAGCCTTAATATACTTAGTATAATCTGTAATATCTGATGCTTTACCATCTTTACCTAAGTCGATAACGTAAACATCATTTGCGTTAGCCTTTGGAGCACAAGTGTAATTTGTATCTACACCATTATTTTGAAGAACTTCGAAATCCATTGCTTCTCTTACTACTGTAAATTCAACTGGATAGGTTTCTCCATCACAAGTGATTTGTAAAGATACTTTGTTTTCACCAACTGCTAATTGACCACCATTAACTACTACGTATTCGATAGGAAGTGAATTCTTACGTTCAGAATGGTTAACTTCAAATGTTAAGCCAGTTACGTTAGATTTAACATTATATGGCTTATTCTTATAAGAACCATTAGCATAATCTTGACGGAAATCAGCAATTTCATTAACCTTGATATCAAATTCAAAGTCATCTCTAGTTACTTTAATAGTTGTATAATTCTTTGTACCGTCTTCTGCAGTAACAAGGATTAATACAGTGTTTTCACCAACATTTAATTTATTGTTAATTACTTCATATGTTGATGTTGTAGAGCTTAATGTTGGAGTAACAACTAATTCAGTCATTGAATTTGGTGCTTCAAATTCTAACTCATCAGATTCGCTATAAATACTATTAGCTCTTAATGTTTCTGTAGCTGTTCCATCTGTCCGGACAATCTTAAGCATTGAGATATTAGCATCTGCAGATTGAGGAGCCTTACGGTTTACCTTTAATACATAAACTGTATTATTTTCTGGATCTTCTGGAGATTGTACAGTAATGTTGAATGTATTAGTACCAACTACTAGGTTAACTTGGAATGTAGTTACATAGCCAGATACTGATCTAACAGCATTATCAGAACTTACAGTATATGCTCTATTATCTACTTGAACCTTAATAGTTGCAGGAATAGTTGTGCTATCCTTATCACCATTTTCAACATCTACTAAGTAGTTTAGTGTATATGAATCAAAATCAGTTTCCTTTGATGTAGTAGGATCCTTTAATACGTTACCAACAACTCTTAAATCTGTTAGATATGGAGCTTCTGCAGCTCTTGGAATAGTTACAGTATAAGTAACTGTAGTACCTTCCTCAGCACGAACAGTAATTGTTAATTGAGTATCATCACCATCTACAAGGTCATAAGATAAACCATTACCAGTAACAACAGCCTTTGCATCAGTAGCTACAGCTGTAATTGTAGCTAAATCATATTCATATGGTTGCTTATCAAGCTTATAGTTATACTTTTCAGGTTCTAATTGAATATTAAATGTCTTGCTGCTTCTATTAGCTATTGTTGAAGAAACAACAACCTTTAATGATTTTAATGAAGCATCGGTTGATGGTTGTTCAAATACAACATTAACTGTGTATTTAGTACCATCCTTATTTAATGCACTCTTTGCATAGATAGTATGAGTAGTATCTGTTCTTTCGCCAGCTGTAAATTGCTTCATACCATCAACGATAACACCATCAACATAAGTCTTTGCCTTAGAGCCAACCTTAGTTGATAACTTAACGATATAAGATTGTGCTGTATAAGGAATAGTTACTGTATATTCTGTAGTTGCAGCTGCAAATGCAGGAGTCATAACATCATTATTATTATTATCGATAACTACAAATGATAAAGTATTGTCGCTATTAGCTTCATCCTCTGTCATTTCAGTACGGCTAATCTTAACGATATAATCACCAGTATCTCCATTTTCAGCTGTACATGTAACAGTAAATGAATAGAAGTTAACTGATGCGTCTGATAATTGACGTACACCTGTACCACTTACTGTAGATGAAGTTGCATTTGGAGTAGCATTAATAGTGATTTGATTAACAGCACCGATATTATTGATTAAGTATTCTGGCTCATCTGGATCAAATGATACGATTTGATTTACACCATCAACTAAAACCTCTAATGTCTTAAGCTTAGCATCACCATTAACTTCTTCTCTTTCAACTGATAATACATATTCATCAGACTTAACGCCTGTAAATTCAGATGTATATGAACCTAATTCACTTAAAGTATACATAGTGATTACATTAGCATTACCTGCGCCAACCTTATTAAGCTTAACGAAGCCTTGGTATACTGTTTGTCCACCTTCTACTTCCTTAGTGAATTCTACGCCATTTACATAAACCTTTGTATAATCGCCTTGAACTGCAAACTCTAAATAAATTTGAGATTGCTTATTGCTTACAGAAATACTATTTACATACTTAGTATTATCTAATACGAAATTAGAGAAGCTATAAGGGTTACCAGTCTTTGTATTTATAACTGTTGTAGCATCTGCATTAGCGCTTGTTAATACCTTAATATCATCGAAGCCCTTTACATTTTCAGCCTTATAAACAGTTACTGTATAAGCATTTTCTTCATGAGTTTCAGAATATACTTTAATTGTAAATACATTCTTACCTGGTTCTAATCTTGGATTATCAGAAATGATTTCTTTACCCTTAGAATCGAATACTGAATACTTTCTTCCTGTTACATCATTAACAAGTGCAGTTTCAGAAACTTCGATAACTGGTTCGAAATATTCAACTGTTCTTTCAACCCAATAAGTGATTGTATTCTTATTAGATGAGAATCCATCAACATCAGATGTAACAGAACTATTTTCTCTATAATGAAGAATCTTATTTTCAGCATTACCTTCAGCTCTTTCAGCATAGATTTCATAAGTCTTACTTACACCCGAAGATGCAGTTACTGTTATTTCTCTCTTGAACTTCTTACCAGTTTCATCGATTGTCCAATCACCATTACCAGTAATTGTTACATTTTCACCTGATTTAGCTGTTGCTTCAACAACTAATACTAAATCGCCATATTCATATGGGAACTTAGGAATTTCATAAGAAGATAATACATTATCCTTTTCTACATTGATTAATTCAGTCTTTGTAGTATCAGTTTTCTTGTAGATTACGATATCTTCAAGATCAACTGGATAATCTCTAATAACCTTACAAGTATATGTCTTGTGACTTTCATTTTCAGCTGTAACAGTTACAGAGATAATATTTTCACCATATACTAAATCAGTTGGATTGCTATATGGAGAAATTGTTGCATAAGCTGAATCTGCTTGAACTAATACTGGAACTGATTCAACCTCTTCTTTAACCTTTAATACATCACCATCTTTAACGTCAACACCATTAACATTAAATATCTTTAATGTGTTAACTGTATCTGCAGCAACAGATGTAATTTCAACAGTGTATTCAGCACTTTGAGTTGTTCCATCTTGTGCTGTACACTTAAACTTAAATACATTCTTTTGTCCTGCAACAATTGAAGCAGTATATGTATTTAATGTATTTGATGCTGAAGATGTCATGTTTTGAGTACCATCAGCAGTTGTAATAGTTACAGTAGCTGTTGGTGCAACAGTTGCAACGTGGAATACAACCTCAGTAGTTGCAGCTCTTACTGTTCCGCTATATGGAAGTTGAGTAGGATCGAATGGTTGAATAATATTCTTACTATCAACTAGTGCCTTAATATCACTGATATTAGGATTTGTTTCCCAATCGATTTGACCGCTAGTTAATACAATTGTATATGTATTTTCTTGTTCTAATTCATTTAAAACTGTAACTCTTAATGTCTTAGAGTTATTAGCTAAATTAATAGCTACATTACCTACATCACTTGCAGCAGCAATCTTTGAATGATTTGGACTTAAAAGCTTATAAGCAACTGATACTGAATTAACACTTGCATCTACGCTTTCACAAACATAATTATTATTATCTTTATCAAAAGATGTAATTAAATCAGTAACAACACCACCGATTAAAGCATTAACATGTAATTCTTCTAATCTGTTTTCTAATGATGCAGCATCTTGAATAAGTTTCATCTTATAGACTTTCTTATTATTTGATACTCCATCTGGAGCAAGTGCAGCATATTGTGATTTAACTGTTATAGTATATGTAATACCAACTTGAGATAAAGTACCCTTTGATGTCTTTTGAACATCAACTACACCAACTAAATTAATTGGTAGAGAAACATCAATGTATGCTTGCTTTGAAGTAAATGGAACATGGAATTCTTGAGTATCAGCAATTGGCTTATCGAAGTCATATCTAATTTGATTTCCATCTGAATCTATTAATAATTCAGCAAGTGAATTATCAACATAAGCAACGATTTCATCTACCTCTAATGTATCGCTAGCTGGGTAAATATAAATATGATATTCATTATATGATGAAGTTTTTCCATCATAGAAATCTTTTTCTGAAGTGATACGCATTACGATTTCATTTTTAGCACCACTTACTAAATTTGTATTAAATGATGTTGTGCTATCAGAACCTGTTGCATCACCTAATAATCTAATATCAACCTTAGCATTAGTAGATACTTCATAAGTTAATCTAGCATTAGTTGTTGTTGGAGCAACTAAATGATGAATTGCATTACTTTGTGGAGTATATTCTAAAGCATCACCGTTAATAATTGTAGATGAACCAATAGCTAACTTATTTAATAAGTTTTCAGCATTACCATCTAATCTTGTTACAACGAATACATAGATTGCACCTAAAGTACCATCTTGAGCTCTAGCTTGGAATTTATATCTTGTTGTACCAACTGGAATAGTTGTAGCTGCTACTCTTTCATCCTTTTCGAATGAAGCCTTATTAGATTCTAATGTTGGTGTAATTGTTAATCCCTTAATTGAATATGGAATTTCAACTGGAATTTCTTTTTCAACATTAAATGTAGCTTCTGCTAAAGCAGTTGTCCATTCATAATCCTTAGTTTGTAATTCAGCAACAGCGATGCTAGCCATTTTAGCATTATCATCTAAAATTTCTTGGAAACCAATGTTTAATGTATATTGATTAGTTCCACCAGCCTCTGATTCAACAATAATGTATGTTGTATTACCAGTGCCGATTGTGTGAACAGTATCTGGATCATACTTATATAGGTCATCATGATATCCTGTTACATCACCATCTTTAACATAAATAGTTGCCAATTTAGAATTTTCAGCTAATTCAACACCAGTAACATAATATTCAGTCATTCCCTTTCTAGAGTCCCAAGAGAATGTATATGTTTTACCAGACCTAGTTGCTGAAGATAATGAATATTCCTTACCTAAATCATCTTTTAGAACAATATTTTCTAAAATAATATCATTCTTTGTGTTTGCAGCAACACGTGTATAAGTAATCTTTAATGTTCTTGCAACAGTAAGATTATCATCAGCTTCTGTCATAACCTTAAACTCAAATGTCCGGTTTTCAATCTTTGAATTCTTAACTAAATTATCAGGAATTTGATATAGATCATCAACACCTGTAACATCAGTACCTGAATAATAAGCTTTAGTTGTTCCTACACTTGATTCGATTAAAATGTATAAATCCTTAACAGCATAAGGTAATTCTAATGTTCCTTCTTGATATAATAACCGGTAATTTAAGCCTGTAGTACCAGTCTTTCTAATTACATAGTTATATGGGTTAAGAGGATCGCTAGAATGTGCAGAAACTGTTATACCAGAAATATCATCATTAGCGGCTTTTCTTGTTACAGTAACATGATATTCGCTAGTTGATGAATCTTGAGCAGTTACAGTAAGAGTATAATTTACTGTAATTTCATTTTTGTTTGCAAATGCAAATGCTCCACGATAAGTTACTGCTGATGCACTAGCTGATGTAGAGTTATCAAATGTATCACTATGTGCCCGATCTGATGTAATAGTTAATTTTGAATATTCTGGAATTTTAACGTCAAATCCAATACCAGCATTAATAACCTTAGTACCTGCTGGATACTCAGCATATTCTAATGTTGGATTAGTTAAAACATAATTATTTGAAGAATCAAATGCACCTGCAAGTTGAGTTTTAGTAACTGTATCATCTACCTTATAAACCTTGAATGAATCAGTATCAAGTTCTTTTTTAGTAGATGCAGCTTTTCTTGTAACTACAACTGTATATGTAGCTGATGCATCATGGTCTGGAGCTAATACCTTAATATCAACTGTAATTGTTTCTTCTAAATATGAAGAGAACTTAATCTTATATTCTGTACCACTTGTAACAGATACAGGACTTCCTGGATATGCTACATCATCAGAAACATAAGTGATTGTTTGAGCAGAATCCTTACCAGTAATAGTAAATGATAGATAATCATTAGTCTTATCTTTAAATTCCATATTGTTTACTGTATAAGTTTTAGCATTAATTATTGGTGTTTGAGTAGTTCCGTTATATTTAACAACTAATGCGTTAATACCAGTTTCCTTACTTGCACCATCACGTACAACCTTAATGTGATAAGTCTTTGTTGTATTACCATCAAGGGCTTTTACAGTTAAATCAATTGTTACAGTTTGAGTAGTATAGCTATCAGCGAATGTAAATGTAGTGTTACTACCAGATGTAGCTATACCTGAATTACCACTCTTATCATCAGCTGTATAATTGAATGTTTGACCATTTTCCTTTTGAGTAAACTTCAAATTAAATTGCTGTCCACTATATGCAACATATGGAATTAATCCAGCAGTATATTCATAAGTCTCACCATCAGTAGCAAGTGTGTAATTATATGTCACACCACTTGAAATAACAGCTACAGATGCTAATTGTACATTATCTGAGGCTTTAGCTCTTGTAACTTCCAAGTTGTATGTTACTGCTGGCTCTGCTGGGTCTTCAGCTTGTACCTTAATAACAATTATTATTTTTTCTTCAGCTGCACTACTAAAGAAAATATCTCCCGAATTTGTTCCGCTATAACTATAAACTGTAGCAGAATCACCATCTTTATAATATGTAATTGTTTGCTTTCCAACTTGTCCAGATTTTTGAGCAATTTGGAATCTAAACTTATCTGTAGTTAAACCAGTAAATGTATATTTATTAGTTACTATGTAAGTAATATTATCTGATTGCTTAACAGCTGTGTCATATGTTGTAGAGCCATTGTAGCTAACCTTTATTCCATCGATACCAGTTTCTTTACTACCAGCATCACGAACAATTGTTAAAACATACTCTTCTTCTGATTCACCAGATTCTGAAGTTACCTTAACGTGAATGTACATAGTAGCAGCACCAGTACCACTTGTAAATGTACATTGTACACCCGTATCAGCTGTATAATTTGTGAAAGCACCTGGATGTTCTGAATCGTCTTCAAAGGCATATTTTAATGTAGCCTTAGCACTTGTTGGTTTAAACTTGAACCAGATTGCTGTAGTACCCTTAACAGCTGTACCTGATAAGTTAGTACCACTACCAGTTGGATTTGATGAAATATTACCTGAAGTTGTACCATACTTAAAATAACTCATAGTTGCATCATCAGATAATCTGTAGACATGAATAATATAATCTTCATTCTTAGAATTAGCTTCATCTATCATTCTGATAGTAATATCACCAGTACCTGAATGAGTATAAGCAACTGAACTATCACTTGTTGTATGAACAACACCAGCTGTATTAGCACTTGTTATAACCTTACAAGTTTCATTATAATCAGTATTCCATTTTGGTTTAATATTGATTGATTCTTCTGTATTTTTCAATCTAATATAATATGTCTTTGTTGCACTACTAAATGTAGTAGCTGTGGTAGCTGTTGAACTTGCGTACAAGCTGACAGCATTTCCACCTATATCTAGGCTTAATCCAGTCAATTCAGCAATGTCATACTTTCCTCTTGGAATTTCAACAATATACTCATCTGTTGTTACATTATCAGATGCAGTAACTTTTACATAAGCATACATGCTAGCATTTGTATCACATGTCATTGGAATCTTATACGCGCCACCTTGTTCTGAAACAACAGTTCCAGTAGATGCTAAAGATGCTGAAGAAGCATATTTTACAACAGAAACTTTACCACCGGCTGCAACAGCGCCCTTTAAATATACATCAGTATAAGATGCTGCTACTTCTGCCATCTTTACAGTTTTTGGAGTTGTAGAATCATCTTTTGAAGCATGTACTGTTGTAACAGTACTAACACTTGTACCAGATGTAAATGTTGTAGCTGTTTCAGCTGATGCGCCTTGAATAGTAACTGTAGCTGTTTTAGCAACATTAAAATTAGAACTATTACCTTTGAATTCTGCTCCTCCAACAAATCTACCTAAAACATCGGTAGTTTGTGCTAAAGTCAATGTGTATTCACCATTAGCTGTTGTACTGATAGGAATTCTAACAACGCATAAATCTGTTTGTTTTTGCACTGAATAACCAGCAGTTGAACTACTTGCATAGTTACCATATGTAACAATATTTGTACCATCTACAGCAGAATGTGATGGTAAGGCAGTTCCATCAGGAACTGTAATATCTACTTTAGTTAATGCATTTTTGGTTTCAGCAGTTGTTAAAGGACCTCCACCAACAGAACTTGTAAGTTTTGAGTATTGAATACCAATAGCCAAGTTGACTAACTTAGTATCACTTTGAACTGAATAAATAACACCAAAATACTCAGTTTTTGATGCAGTACTTGGGGCAAAGGTAGAAACCTGAGCAGCAAGCTCTTCTGCCTTTAAAGCAGCAAGTATTTGTTCAGGATAATCTCCATATCCTTGATCTTGCCAATACTGTTTTGCTGTTATAGAAGAATCAGCAGATGATTTACATGCTCTACTTCCATATGCTTTATCCCAGTAATCATTACAGTCGTCAATAATTAACAAATCTTCATTATGCATATCAGTAGGATTATCCCAAAAGTAATATTCATCTTCAACTGGATCTCCTTTTGATATATATTTAGCAAAATCTTCCATGAAAATTGCTTTTTTTGGCATATATGCAACATACTTGTCATAATCGACTACAGTAAACGAAACATTTAATTTTCCTGAAACATTAGCAGCCTCGACGCCATGCGAATTAGATGCAATCGATGCCGTTAGCGTTACAACAAAAGTTATAACGCCCATTATTAACATCTTAAAAAATTTTTTCATTTTTTTGTCCTCCTATACTTGACCACCAGTGTCAACAATATATTTTGAATTATAATCAGAGTCATCTTCATTCATTAAATATGCTTGAAGTACTTGACCGTCACTATTATTAACAAATTGCTTTTCACCATCTTTTTCTGAAACTAATGCTGCATAGAAACAATATCCTAAACTTAAAGCATCAATTTCATTCATTAAGAATGATTGAAGAATCTGTCCATCTGAGTTATTAACCTTACCATCGCCATTTAAATCTCCTAAAACAATACCAGAGATATAGTCGACTTCTTTCTTACAAGTATTATCTTCGTATAAAACGATACGCATACCTGTACCAAAGAATGTAGTTTTATAATTATCATATGGATCATCATCGTCATCGATTAAATTAGGGTCAATCATTGTATAAACATTCTTATAAATAGTATTACCTAATTCATCTTCTTGTGCTTCAACATTGTAAGAGTATACTCTCATACATGCAATATCGTTTTTTATTTGACTTAATACCTCAAATATTGATGTACTTTGATAAATGTGTCCTATAAATATATTGTCTTGAGCATTATCTACTCTTCGAATTTCTTCTGTTGATATAACATTTCCTTCTTCATCTTTTGTTTCTTTTATATAGACAACTTCTGAATTAGGGTCTTCATCTGAGAAGTCATTCTTGTAGTAATTTAATGCACCATCCAAGTATTCAACATAGACAAACTTAGCTGTTGAATCAGCAACTAATTCAAACATCTTAGGCTTTGCCGCAGTTATCTCGTATTCCAACTTTAGTTTAAAGTCGAAATTATTAATACCTGTGATCATAATGTATGCATTTTCACCATATTCTGCTGATAGCTTAGCATTCTTTCTATACATATATACATAGTCCGCTAAATCATCGGTTGAAGTAACTTCTGATTCTGGTGCGGCAGGTTTAATAAATGTATAGAATTCATTATCTCCATTTGTTCTTACTTCTAAGCTAAAATCAGCTTGGTTATTTGGTTTAGTATTAATTACTACGAATTTATCCCAACTATACCATAGCTTAGTATCTGTTGAGTGTTGGATACCATAGAATGTATATGGTGTGATACTAAATGTTGTCACTAGGTCATCAGATGCATTATCTGTATTACCCTTTGAAGCCCACTTAGTATTTGCAGGATCTACTAATCTAACTGTAATAGTGTGTGCACCGCTATTAACTCTATCAGCATTTCTGTCAGTAGATACTATGATAATGTAATCTTCAACTGTCCAATCATCTTGGCCAACCTTTCTTACATAACCATCCTCATCGATAGTAACTAATACTTCATCTTTATTTCTAATCTTTACTATTTCTTTTCCTTCAGGTGAATATTCAAACTCCATACCTGTCATGATTATGAAGTCTTCAATTGCCCTCTTAGTAATAGTAAATGTTTGTTGTAAATTAGTAATTTCATATAATTCATAGCCTGCGTATTCTGTACCTAAAGATACATCATATTCGCCAACATCCCTTAGACCTACATCAATTATATCTACTCTAACTTCTTGACCACCTACAGTTGTGTATGTAGCGTAAGGAGCTTGTTCATTATAATTGTATTCTAGTTCTAAATCATGCCATGTAACTTCTATTTTTCTTCTTTCAATTCTAAATGTTTGAGCATTAGTATTGAATGGATCGTAGTTGCCATTTGCTGGAATGTAGATAACAAATTTATATCTTCCTACATTAACAGGGGCTTGTTTATATGTTTCATTAGCTAATTCTTCTGCAGTTAGAACAACATAGCCTTCTTGATCCCTAGTGAATTCATAATCAATTGGGAAGTAATAAACTACTTGTCCTGATGCATCATATCCTGAACCATTAGATTCATCTACTACATAAATTGGAGTAGGATATGGATTTCCATCGTAAATATATGGATTATCGAACTGGATGTGAGAATCAATTGCCACATCTTCTTCACCTGGAGTATCTGGTCCAGTTCCACCTTCAGATTTAGAAGGATTCTTAACACCGTTAATCTTAATAGTAGCTGAGCCTTCATATGGTTCATAGTTTTCTGCTTCTACTCTGAAGTTTACAGTTACAAAACAACGTGTAGTAAATTCAGGGTTAACAGTTGTAAATTCTTCATCCATCTTTGAATATGTAATAGTGTATCCATCAGCAGGAGTCTTAACATCTACTTGAATTGAATGTGGTTTTCCGTCGAAGTCAACTTCAACATCTAGTTCTTCAGATTCAAGTTCTATTTCAGCCTTACTGATTTTTACATCTAAGTCATATAGCAATGAATAATTATGAGTAACATCCGTTCCATTTTCATCGTTAATTCTATTTCTAACAATAACGAATTCATCAAGTGAACGATATGGTAAAGCTCTTGCAGATACATAAGCTGTTCTAATAAGGGCAGTTAATGTATGACCTTCTGCTAGACCATCCTTTGTCTTATCATTATTCATTCTTACTAAATAAACTTTATTTGTATCATGAGCTGTATCAAGCTCAACACTCCAATAAGTTCCTGAATATGACATTGATGTTTCTGGATAAGAAACAACAATTTCTCTTTGAGTAATTTCAAATGGTTGTTCAAGTCTAGTAACATCATAGTTACCATTCTCATCATCCTTTTCAACAACTAGCATATAGTTACCAACAGCTCTTACCTTATCAGTAACCTTATTATTATCAACGTTGACATAGAACCACTTTAAATCAATTGGAACATTTTCAAGTCCAACTAATTCAACATCTGGATTTACAACATCTTTACCATCATAAATCTTTGATAGGTCTTCAGCGTTCTTTAATACTATTTGAGTTTGTTTAGGATTAATGTTAAGTGGTGCTGAATCTTCGAATACGAATGATTCTTGTAAATCTTCATCAATTCTATAAATCTTATATGAAATCTGATAGAAATCTGCATCTGTAAGCTCTATAGGAGTATTCTTTGATGTAATAGTTTCGCTACCCACTTGAACAGTATAGTAAACATTATATGTACCTTGATTCTTAGGAACTACTTGTAAAGTGTGTGGTTTGCCATCATATTCAAATGTCTCAGAAGTTGTATCAGAGCCATCATATAATAGCTTACATGCCATATTTTCAAGTAGAATTCTAACTGAAACATCATATGTTACAGAATAATTTGATGTAACTAATGTTCCATTTTCATCATAGATGTCAAATGAACTACCTTGCCACATGAAGTATTCACCTAGTGAATCACCTTGGGCCTTATAGGCATGTAGATCTGGATGTGGTTCTGCAGTTGTTGTTAATAATACTGAATCTGTATATTCACCTTCTGCAAAATCAAATCCTTTTGTAAGATCTAATCTATATGCATCACCGCTATTAGGATCATAATTAAGGGCTATTGGATCACCAGTATAAACTACTTGAGTGTTTGCCTTAATAACGATTCTTCTTGATGCAATATTATATGATATAGTTTCTTCACCATCTATAACATAATTTGATGATTTAAATGATGAATCTGTACTCTTTGGAACCAATGTAGCCTTAATTTGATATCTACCAACCTTAATTGAGTCAATATCACCTGTATTACCAACAGGTTGCCACTCATAGTTAACCTTTAATTGGCCAATATCTTGTACTGGCAAGCCTGTGTTTTCTAAATCTAGCACTGGATGCTGTGACTCACCAGTATATACGAATGCTGTTTGATTCCAAGAATATGCAATGTGTCTAGCACCGATAGTAAATGTATGACTTACCTCAGCACCAGTATAACGAGTAGATTGAGTAGGTGTCCAATAAACAACTATTTTATATTTACCTACTTCCTTAGGGATAACACCGCTCATATTAATCTCTTCTTCTACGCCGTTGTTATCAACTATTTGTAACCAATTTACCTCATATTCATTACTGAATGATTTATCAGCACTATTGGAAATATCAACGGTTGGATCAATTTCAGTTACTGATAGACCAGTATATTGATATTCAGTAGGTCTTAAAATTGTTAATGTAGGAGTTGCCTGCTTAACATAAACATTTAGATGAACATATTCAGGTTCATAAGTATCTCCAGGAACCTCTAGCTTAACCCATAAGCTGTAAGGTACTACCTCATATGCTGTTCTTTGTTCATTATATTCAATCTTAACATCAGTAAGATCTGGATAAGTTGAAGTAAATCTAGTCTTATCTAGTACATCCTTATCATCTGTATCTTGAAGTGAATAAGTTGCTATTACACCTGATGTAGGTCTTTCAACATATGTCTTATAAGGTACCATATGATTTGAACCATCATATGTAAATTCAACCTTACCACCTTGAGGCACATTCAATCTCATCTTACCTGGAACTATCTTAATCTTAAATTCATTTATTTCTGAGTTAGATGCTAGTCCACCAAAGCTCAATTGATAGTTTGCTGTAACATTTGAATAGCCATCAGTAGTGTCGGCCATAATTGTATAATTTCCAATCCAATCCATATTACCAATATTTGAACCGTTATAAATACCAATTGCTCTATCGGCAGTAATTAATACACCACTAACATTAAATGATACTTCATTACCTTCTTTATCAACAACCTTATGATGGCTTTCGGTAGCTACTGAATATGTGGCTGATGAGCCGTTATATTCCTTACTTACATAGCCTTCTGAATCAGTGTTGATTAAATATAGATTTTGTTTTGTTATTGTAAATCTACCTGTGATTACTGTTCTTGCGAAGAAACCAGATTCAGATTCAGGAATAACAAATCTATATGTATATTCACCAGCATCGATTGCTGAATCTATAGTAACATTAGTGTTGTAATCAACAAATTCGATAAATAAATTCTTAGGATCATAATTATCCTTTGATTGTTGCTCGCTATTTGTGTAGTTAATTACATAATCTTGACCTAATATAGGTAGATAAGATTTAGTAACTGCATCATATTGTCCTACAGGAGATAGGTCATATTCCTTTGAGAAATGCTCTGAAATATTATTAGTTACATTTCTCTTAACAGGATCTACCTTAATAAATATCTTATCGTAAACATCTTCAAAATACTTGCCTTCTTCTGTAACTATAATGTGAATATATACAGGTTGAACGCCAGGGTCAGTTTGACCTACTTGATATAATTTTAAAGAAGAATCACGATTTTCAATATTTGCAGTTTGATTTGTAGTTGTAATGAAGTGACCATTATATAAATCACTTTCTTCAGCTGCATATTGAACTTCTACTTCAACTGGTATACTACCAGATGACTTAGAATTAATTATTACATATGAATAATGCGCTTGACCATTATATGCTGTATCATCAAGATCTAAGTCATAATCAACATCTGGATAGTGGATATATAACTTAAATTCTAATTGAATTGTATAGTTTGGAGTAGTATCTAATACAGTTCCAGGAGTTCTTGAACTATTAGTCAAATCATACTTTAAGATAAATGTTTGCTTCTTAGCTTCATTTGAATTACCTAATACTGTATCATAACCAAACATATATTCAAGATCTGATGATGCTACTGCATTTTCTGATGTATTATTAACACCATAGATAATTGTTTCATTAAATTCATATTTACCTCTATACATCTTTGTTTGAGATGTACCACTTTGGGTACCATCCATCCAAATTGTGAAGTTAAAGCTATCTTGTGAATTACCTAAGCCTTTAACTCTTAAAGCGCCATTACTATGTGGACCTTCACTCATGATGTTTGAACCACTTTCAATCCAAGTAGCATTAAGATCTGTTACGCTTGCAACCTCACGGTCATAATCCATAATAAGTCTTAAAGTCTTTGGCTTGATTTGGAATGATAACTTAGCTTCTAATGTCTTATAGTTGTGATCGATATCTTTTGTATCTGCAGCACTAGTTACAACAAGAGCATAGTAACCTGCATCAACTGGAAGTGTACCAGTTGTTTCATTAGATGTCTTAACACAAATTGGACCATCACTATCTATAATATTTCCAAATTCATCAGCACGATAATAAGTGTAGATTAAATCTGACTTATCCGTAGCACCAACACCAGGACTTCTATTATAGTTACCTCTTGTTACTAAAATAGTATCATCAATTGGTAAACCATTATATTCTCTTGATAATGATGTCATAAATTCAAATGAAGGTGTAGCTGGTTCAATTGTTATAGTAACTGAACCTGTTTGAGTTGAATAGCCCTTACCTGTAATAGTAAATTCTATTTCATAAGTTCCACAACCATAGTATTTCTTGATTGTTTCGTAGGCTTCAGCCTCACCAACTTCCTTGAATAATACTGTTAAATCTTTAACATTAGGATATGTGATATTTAAAGCACCAGCTTCATAGATTGTATAACCTTGTTCGTTATAAGCAAGCTTAACGTCATCAGTAATAAATTGAATTTCACGTGTTTCAACAACTACTACACAATCAACTAAAATATCGATAGATTTAGTTACGTTAATATCATCTTTATAAACACTATATAAAACCTCAAAATCGCCACTATAGTATGTACCAGCAACATATTCACCATTTGCGTTTACAAGCTGGTGAACAACACCCTTAGTATCTTCTCCGCCACCTTTACCTTTTATAACAAGGCCAGGAATAATACCAGGAACATCAGCTTCTGTGAAATACTTATTATAACCTTCTAAGCTTATAGTACTATCTTTAAATTTAATAGTATAACTAATCTTACCAATCTTGAAGATTGCTGTTGATGTAGTTTCATCAACAATGTGGTTAGCATCTGTAGTTGCTTTTGCGTAAGCTACATATTCGCCTGCATTAATTACGCCAGAAACCTCAGCATCGTTTTCATAGAAATATACTGTAGCATTCTTAACTTCATGTAATGCATCCTCATATGTTGCAACTGGAGTTTGATATGTTGCATCAAATACTTTTTCTAATTCATCCCAGTCAATTGATACAACCTTTGGTGTGATTGTAACGAAGCCAGAATGGCTAGTATTTACATTGACACCATTGTAATTTGTACCTGGTTTATAACCAACAACTACATAATATAGACCAACGTTAGTTGGAGCTGCACCATTAAGTGTCTCCGTTGTAGGCTGCTTATTATCGTTAGAATCCATTTCTGCATAGTAATAAACATAAATTGGTTCATTATCGAAGTAGATATTTGGATTTAGCTTATCTGGAGTAATAATGTTTGGAATAGCTGGTAATGGAACATACTTCTTTAATGTTTCATCATAGTAGCTATCATATTCTCTTTCTAGGTCTTCAACTGTGAATTCTAATGCAATCTTATTGATTAAGACAGTAATATCATTACCACCAACTATCATTGGTTGATAGTTTGCAGAAACATTATTATTATTCAAATCCAAAATCCATGATGCTTCTGGATCGAATTCAAAGTCTCCTAAACTACCCTTATATTCGATAATATTTGCCTCACTAAATGTAGTGTCATTAGCTTTATATTTAACATTAGCTGAATTTGTTCTAATTGTTAAATAGTTAGCAGAACTTTTATATACATAATGACCATATGCAGAACCATTATAATCAACTAGCATAGTTTGATCTATAGTTGCACCTTGAAGTGATATACTATATTTCTCACCATCATAGTTCTTAACTGCATAAATGTCTTTAGGAATTGTAATATTTACTTTTCTCTTATTAATTTTTAATATACTAATATCGCCAGAAGCATACCAGTTTCTACCAGCCTTATAGTATACAACTGCATAGTATTCGCCTGCCTCAGTTGGATTTTGAATACCTAAAGAATAGTATTGACTATTTGAACCATTAGTTAAAATATCATCTAAAAGCTTTTCACCTTTATATTCTGATGTTAGATAATATAAAACAGCAGTTGGTTCTTCATGCATTTCAGCATTAACAACCTCATATTCAACATTGTGAACTTCAGCATCATAAGTAACCTCTAGAGGTGTTATTTCAACGTCTAGCTGTGCCTTTATTATTGTTAATGTTGTCTTTAGATAATATTCTTCATAATCTGGGTGAGTTAATCTAACATAGATATCATATGGATCGTTTGGATCTAAACATGCATCTACGTAGCCCTCAAACGCAGCCTTTGTAAACCATTCTAAGCCATCCTTAGAATATTCAACTACAGCTGCCCGGTATTTAGATGGTGAAACACCTTCGCCAACTGGAAGATTATTCATATCTAAGTCTAATGAATGTGGTAAACCATCATATACTATAGTCTTAGGTTGAATATTAATATCCATATCTGGATAATGAATCTTAACTCTAAAGTCGAATCTTAAAGTATAGTATTCAGCAACAGATACTTCATTTTGATTTTCATCTATCATTACTATATCGAAGCTCTTACCATTATCCATCTTTTCCCATCTAACAAATCTATTGTCTTTATTAGCATGAGCTGCAGTGTTTTCATCACCCCAATAAATTACTTCATTAGTTGTTGGATCAACACCATAATACATTAGATATGTACCACGAGCATAGCTATCGGTCTTAATTGTACCAACAAATTGGTGACCTGCAAGTAATGGCACAAAGCCTTTTTCTTGATTTTCAACTATGCAAGTATTTAAATCAATACCATTTTCTTCATCAGTACTGCTCCATGGATGATTCTTTATATATGGAACACTAACATTAACTACAATCGCAATATCACGCTTTGTAATAGACATTACTATTGTGTTGCTTTCAAGTCTATAGTATGTATCCATACCATCTTCGAATATTTCAACAGTATATTCGTAATCACCTATTTCAGTATGTTCAATACCTTGAACCTTTTCACCATCAATTAGGTTATATACTCTAATACTAATTGAATCATCGATAGATGCTAAATCCTTAGCTGTAACACTTACCTGTGGTCTATGTGCTTCTCCATCGTATGGAATCTTATCATTCCAAGTTAAATGTAAAGTCTTAGGTGTTACAGTTAATAGTCTTTCAATTGTATCACCCTTACAGTTAGTAGTAGATGGATATGTAATTACCGCAATATACTTACCTGGAAGTATTGGAGATACTAGCTTATTCTTTTGAAGCTCACCATCGATAAGCTTTGTAGAATAATAAGTATATTGTGGAATACCATCATAAATTGAATCTAGCTTAATATACTCATCAACATCTCTATCTTCAACATCAATTTCAGAGATTATCTTATCCTCAGCCTTTGAGTTTAAATAGAAATCCTCATATGAAGTATATGGATTCTTTTCGCTATCTAATACTGTATCATAATTAGTCTCATCAATAAGTCTATATGCCTTTAAGTTCCAATCATAATATAGAACTGGACATTCAATTAGATTGATTTCACTATTAGAAATCGAAACTGTCTTTCTACCACTATACTCAACCTCTAAACCTGCTGATGGAGATGATAAAATCATCTGAACTTGAGAAATATTAATACTTCTTGTAAAGTATACAGGCTTGAAATTATTTACTTCAACCTTAATATATACTACAGTAGTACCTACATCTCTTCTTGTGATAGGAGTTTCACTCCAGCCATCATCATATTCTTTAGAACGAGCATCAATTGAATAATATACATTAATTTCTAGCTCTTCTTCTTCGCTAATTTCAGATTGCTCTACCAATAATTGCTTTAAGCCAACTCTATCGATATATACTAATACGCCATGATCTAGCTTATCATATACACCTGTATAGCTATATGCATTAATTAAAGCTGTTGGCTCATCTGGATTCTCTGGTGGATATGGTTCTTCCTCAGGACCAGCAGGGTCTCCAGGCATTTCCTCCTTAGGAATTATAAGAGTCTTATAACTTTCGTTATCAATACCTACTGGGTTAAAGCCAGCTGCTATAACCTTATAATATATATGATATGTACCTGGTTCAGTTAACCAAATTTCATTAGTTTGCCAAGTATCTCCTATCTCCTTTTTATAATGAATTGTATGAGATTGTCTAGCACTTTCAAATGATAGTTCTTCTGTGTCATATTTTGAATCTTTAATACTTACTCTAACAGCATATGAAGTCTGACCATCATAAACTATAGTTGATGGATCAGTAACGATAGTCTCAACGCCATTAATATCCTTCTTATAGATATCTACAATGAAGCAGTCACTAGGATCTTCTATATCTGGAGTCTTAATCTTTAAAGTAACATATTTTAGTAGTTTTGCTTCATCTTCAGTTAAGATAGAATCATCATCGTCTAAATCAACAAAGCCCCAAGACCTATATTCGTTATTATATACATCCCATGTATAAATTCTATAATAAACCTTATAGCTTCCAGCCGTATTAAATCCGATATAATTTGTCTGCCAATCTATACCATTTGTAGAATATTCATATCTAACATTTGGAACAACCTGACCATTATTTGTTGTATAACATCTATTATCCCTTAATTCGATAGCAAATCTATTAGTAATAGATAGCTTAATTGCATAATAGATTGAACCTGTCTCACCTATTTGATGAATATTATGTGGAGTTGATACGACTGAATAATTAGCCATTGAAGGGCTTGTTGATGATATTACAGATGATTCATATTGATCTGTAATAATGATAGGGCTCCTATCTCCACCATCACCATAGCCTGGAATTCTTACCTCAACTACATAATAATCCTCTTCATGATTATAAACATAATATGTTTCACTCTTAGCTCTTACTCTAACCTTTAGCTCATAGAAGCCTAGGTTTGTGAATGTTGGTGCAGATTCACTATAATGCCAATTACTTTCACCAACTCTTCTCCACCAATAACGAGCATATGCATACCATGGATGCTTTTCATCAATACCAACTTGATGTCCAACACCATCATAATCAATTTGAATTGTTGCATACTTATCCTCAGTTGCTGGTAGATACTTATAAGTCATCTTTGATTGACCTGTATAAGCTGCCATAGTATATGTAATATAACCACGCCAAATATTGATGTAGCCTGTACCATATTGAGTCTGATAGTGAGGAGCTACAACCTTATAATTAATATAATATCTATCTGGTCTTGAGTATGAATATGGAGTTGTTCTCCATCTTCCAAGTTCATCAGCGTCAGCAAATGAGTAATCAATTACATAATAAACAGTATAGCCACCAACTGGTGCTTCACCTGTTTCACTATCGACAGCTGTAACTGTAAACGTAAATAATTCTTGATCGTCCTTACCGAATTCAGCGTCAATATTATTAACTTTCAATGTTAAAGTACGCGCATTAATTGTAAAGCTATTCTTAAATACAATCTTATAACAAGAACTTACATCCTCATTATATGTATTTGATACGCCCCACATAGGATCCCAATACCAATCAGAAGCTTGAGAATATGTCTTTGGTTCTCCTGATCTTGTATGTAAAGTACCTGTTAAAGAGTGACCTAAAAGAAGGTCTCCCACTGGGTTACCCGCAGTATCAACGCCTCTATTTGTTGTATAAATTGTTGAATTAGGAGTGAATACATATTCTAATCCATCCCAATTCTTACTAGCTCCTTGTTCTGCTAAATCGATATAAATAGATCTTCTAGATATTTCAAATTCTATAACCTTATTAGTTAATCCATCGAAATAATCAGTTTCTGGACAATTAATAACTACAACATAGCCCTTACCAGCCGCTTTTTCGCTCACCTCATAAGGCAATGTTCCAGTTAATGTTTGACCAGCATTTGTCATGCTTGCAAGCTTTGGTAATGCTGCTAAATCAGCAATGTTAAATGCTTCTCTATAGTAGAAATCAAATGTTAATTGATTATACTGGTCAATTGCCTTACCTGTATTATCAACATTGATTTCATATGGATAATCCTTTGCAATCTTTGTAATATTTGAATATGGATCAATAGGCTTGCTGTCATATTCCTTATCAAATGATGCAAACGTTACTGTACTCTTCTTACAGAATAAATATAAAGTTAAATCGTAATCTTCATAATTCTTTCTAGTGTACTTAACGTAGAATTCATAAATCTCACCATCACCACTAGCTGCCTTGTTGAATGTCATAGGGTTAACTTGGTTAATCTTCATTTCACCATCAACATGGTAACCATACATTCTAGTTAATGTTGAGTAATAAACGCCTTCTTCAGATAGGTTAGCATTAGTTGCCAATGCTGAAAGAACGTGGTCTCCACCAACAGTAACATATGTATAAGCATTAACTCTATTACCACCAACAACCTTTTCAGTTAGATTAATAGGTGTATTTGTACCATTTTCATCATAATCGATATAGAAATTTACATTAAATCTATTCTTGAAGACTGCAATTGAAGCCGTGATGTCAAATGGGATATCATAACAATCATCCTCGTCTTGACGTACGCCTTCTTTCATACGATAAATATGAACATCGTCTTCAAGTCCATTATGATTTAAATCCGCCCATTTGAACATTTGACCTGCAGTTGTATAAGTAGTAGGCTGATATGCATCGCCTTCAGCTATTGTTCTAAATTCACCTTCAATAATACTTCCACTACCTAAGCCTGTAATTCTTACAGTGGCTTTATTATTCTTTGTGAAATCATTGATAGACCAATAAGTTTCATTAGCGCCCATTGTATAGTTATTATTTGTAAGTGCTACTTCAACAGATGCCTTACAAATATGATAATCTAATGAAACACCATTAGTTATTGCCTGACCTGTAACTGCAGAATCTAACCAAGCTTTTGTAGCTTGACCATTCTTATTAATAGTTACAATTTCATAGTTACCTGCTTGCTCAGGATCTAAAACTGCAAATATCGTATTAGGAGCATTTATTTGAGCTCCTGTATTCTTATTATAGGTTGGCTTAATTTCGATAACACTTAAATCTGACTTGAAATATGTTAATTCTAATAAGCCAGTTCTTGTATCGCCCCAAGACTTGTTTTCATCATCAATTTCAACTGCCTTAGCATATGGGTAAATAATACTACCTGTATATTGGAAAAGCGGATATGTAATACCATATATTTCATTAGTATAATTTGATGTTTCCCAAACAACTTTTACTTTTCTTGGAGTAATAGTAAACTCACAATAATTGACAAAAATTTCGAAGTTTTTTGTAACGTTTCTACCATTAACGTCATAAACGTTCCATTTTTCTCTCCATCTAACTTCACCATCATCGCCTGAAGCTATATATGGAGCCACCTCATATACCCAATTATTTTGAGAGTCTAAGACTCTATTATATTTAACATTACCAGTATACTTATTATTTACTAAATCAAAAGTAGCTAATGTACCAGTTAAATAGAATCTAGTTCCTAAACCATAAACATATGTTGTATCATTTAAAGTATTGTTCCTATTAAATGAAATTGAATATGGATTTCCATCATATGAATGATTTTGAAGAGTATATTTTTGTTCATCATTTCCTGTCCAGAAAACAGTAAATAATCTCTTACTTACACCATATCTAATAACCTTTTTACCAGTTAAATAGATAGGAGCATAATTCTTACCCTTACTATAAGTATAATCTTGATTATATCTCTTAATCTTACCTTCATTTGGTGTAAGAACTAAAGATGCGCCTTCTTCACTAGCAACTAAATTATTTGTATAAAGTGAGTCAAATATAGTTAATTCGCTATTTTTTTCAAATACTCTACTTACTGAATTATATATTTCATCTTGTAATTCAGATGCGTCACCTGCTTCTTTTGAGTATAGAACTACTTGTTCAGCAGAACCTACAGGGAAGCCCATTGTAGTAATACTTAAAATTACTCTTTGATGATTTGTTACGCCATCATATACAAAGTTTTCAGTATCTGTAATGTATTCTAATTTATCAGCTAACAATGTAGGAACTCCAGATGAAGTCTTATTACCAGACTTTAGCTCCCAATAATCGCCATAATAGAATACTGCGTTATCAGAGAAATCATTTTCTTTTCTAATGCCAGTATTAACATCATCTAAAGCGACAGTTGTATCAGCTAAATTATGGAATCCTTTTGCGATAGCTTGATCTAAAGTATCCATCATATATACAACAACCTGTTTACCTGTTGTAAATGGCATACCATTATATGGTTCATTATCAACTGTGTAATTTCTAGATAAAAGCACATATGTTGATGGAACAATAAATGCTAATACTTGAGGTTGATTTTCAAATGCTCTACCAACAACACCCTTAACAGAAATACCGTTATGGTTTGTAGGTAGTTGAATTGTACCTGCTAAAGTATCACCACCAGCTGTTACGCCTGTAATTAAGTAACCCTTAACCTTAGAATCGTAAGCATATGTAAATACTGTATCGTCAACATCACCTTCAATAATAACAGGGAAATCACATGGCCATCCTTCTGTCCATCCTTCTGGCCAATCATCTTCTTGTTGTAAAACTGTAAAGTAGAAATTATCGTTACAGCCATACCAACCAGCTTCAGCTATATCAACAACTGAATTTGGAATACGTAGCATTGATAAGCCCTTACAATTTTGGAAAGCTGCCTTTCCAATAGTTGTAGTACTTGGACCTAAGATAAATGATGTTAAACTCTTACAATTGAAGAATGCTGATGCACCAATAGTCTTATTACCTTGAGGCATTGTTAAACCTTCAGATGTAAGTGATGTACAGTTGTAGAATAATCCATCAGGAATATTTGTAGTTACACCTTCAAGATTAATGGTATTTAAACTTGTACAGTTACTAAATAAGTAAGGTGCTACTAAGTTTTGTGATAACTGTGCTGTTTTAATATTAGAACAACCAGAAAATGCAGCAGTACCTATTGATTTAACATTTGGAGTTACATTAACACTTGTTAATTGTAAACAGTTTTGGAATGCATATGCACCAATCTTTCTATACTTTGTAAAATCTATAGTACCGATAGATGTATTAGCAAATGAATAATTTCCAATAACTTCAACTGTATTTGGAATGAAATAATTTCTATCATCAATATATAAAGAATCTAGAGTTTGACAGTTATAGAATGCATAATCAGGAACCTCTGTATAGTAAGCATTTGGAGTTGTTAAATGTCCTAAAGTTAAACAGCCATAGAAGCATGAATAACCAAGTTCACCGATACGGCCAGTCAACTCAACACTTGTTAAAGATGAGCATCCATAGAATGCATAGTCTGCAATCTTTAAGGTATTATCTCTAACTCTAACTGTAGTAAGTGAATATGGAATACGATAGTTATGCATTGCTACATATGAATTTCCTGTAACTGTACCAAAGTAATGACCTAAAGAATATTCAACACCATTTAAGCCTTTAGCGTTTCCATCATAACCTAAATATGGAACTTCTAATTCTTCTAATGAATTACATCCACCAAACGCTTGATATTGAATACATGAAGGGGTATTAGAAACTATTATTCTTTTAACTTTACTAAATCCTCTTAATGCCCATACACCTAAAATTTTAGCACTTGTAATTTCTACTTCTTCTAAAGAATTAGGAATATAATGTTTTCTAGCATTATTAAAAGCAGAAATACCACCACCACCGAAATTTTCATTTACATATTCAGGAGCTGAAGATGGTGTTGTTGAGAATAACCAGGTTAAGCTATTTCTTACGTTTCTATCGACATCCCACCAGTTCCAACCATAAGATGGATATCTAGGCGCCCAAATATTATTGTGCCAACCAACAAATGGAACAACTAATCTCTTTAATGAACCATTATTTCTAAAAATTTCGCCATTAAATGTTTGGTTTTCACCTGTATAGTCGATTATTACTTCTTGTAATGAACTTAGATTAAAGAATAATCCAGTTGCAACTGTATTAGTTTTTGTAATTTCGATTGAATTTAATGTCTTTGGAACATCGTATTCACCAACCTTGTAGTAAGGACTACCAGTTGGTAAAGATTGAGTATTATATCTAAATAACCAACAAGCATTTGTTTGATTATCTACTGTTGATCCAACAAATGGAATAACAAGTTTCTTAAAATTAGGACAATCAGCTAAAATACCAGTACTGATATTTCTAACAGATGCTGTTAGGGTTAATGTTTGTAAATTTTGAAGTCCTTGGAAGGCACCTCTATTAACTAATGTTTCACCAGTTACAACAATTGTAGTTAGTGAATCAGGAATTGCAGCTTGATATGAGTCAGCAGCTGATGTTGAACCATATTGCTGTGAAGCCATTGTTGTACCTTCAATACTTGTAGAACCAAATAGATAACCAATAACGGCTTCTTTAGTTCCACTATTTCCAACTTTAGAACCAACAAATGGTACTATTAAAGTGGTAATATTTGTACATCCTCTAAATGCACCTTCACCAATTGAAGTTAAATTAGCTGTGGCTTCCTTCTTTGGATCATTTGAATCATAACCAGATGATAAATTTACTAAAGTAAATAATTTACAATTTGCGAATGCTGATGCACCAATCTTTGTTGTAGCAAGTGGAATATTAAATCCACCAGTCTTTGCAGCTACAAACTTTAATTGGCCATTTGTATCTCTACCAGTGTAAATATTCATATCTTTAAGTTTTGGACAATCCTGGAAGCAAGATGAATCAAATGTTTTAACTGTTGCAGGAATATTAATTGTCTCTAGGTTTGTACAACCATAGAATGCTGCCTCAGAAATATCCTGTAGATTATTTGGAAGTGTTATTGTCTTTAATTCATCACAATAATTAAATATACCCTTACCAATTGAAGATACTTCTTCTGGAAGCTTAACATCTACTACGCCTGATTCTGCAAATAGATTATAGGCATCTAAGCTATAAATATCATCAGTAATTTTTACTGTATTTAAATATGGGAAATTGAAGAATGCTCTATCTACGAAATTATAATCTAGATAATATTCATCATCTACCTTACCAACAGGTAATGTAGCCTCAACTTCTACATGTGCTAAACGAGGTGGAACATAGTACCAAGCATGACCAGTATAATTTGTAATATTTACACCACTATACCATTCATATTCAACTGTCTTTAAACATGGTCTTTCTATAGACTCGTAGCCAGGAGCTGATAACATATCAGTTGATACACCATAATCTAAATCTCCATTTTCTTTCCTAGGAGTTAAAGATGCTAGCGCGTCAACGAAGTAAACAGCTGAGTTATCAACATCTGGTGTACTTACCATTGCTGCTAAAGGCTTACTTGCTTTAGTTGAAGTTCCAAGGAATGGAACCTTCAAGTATTCTAGCGAATAGAAACAAGCAAATGCATTATCAGCAATTGATGTTACAGTACCAGGAATAACTACTGCAGTAATGAAAGGAACAAATTCCTTATAGCCTTTACCGGCATTACCATCATTATTGTTACCTATATCTGTTATTTTGGCTATAGTTGTTACTGTATAGCCATCTGAAGTTACAGCTGGAATTTCTAGAGTTGGATAACCACTAACGTTTTGTACACCGCTAATAGTTAAGCCCTTAGCACCAGATAAAGCTAGATTATACCAATAGCCTTGGCTTTGGACACTCCAATCAGAAATTGATAGGTTGTTAGAATCTTTAACGTCAATGTTGAAACCAACAAAGGTAGCAACCTTTTTGCCATTGACTTCTTCCTTCTTAAACCTTAACCAATTTTCAGGAACCTTTCTAGACAAGTCGTAAGTAGTTGTAATAACATTTGTAGCATCTGAAATTTGCTCTGGAGTCTTTTCTGCTGTACCAACAATAAAAGGAATTGCTATTGCAGTACCAACAACAACTACAAAAGAAGCTATTAATGCTATTAATCTCCTTAGAGGCATTTTGGTCTTATTTAACATATGAACCATCTCCTTTAAAAAAAACTTTCAGGAATCATTTAAGACTTATTTTTTAATAGTATTTAGAATCGTATCGTATCTTTTTTCTCCTCACGTATACACGTGTATAATGCGCGTGTGTAAAATGTGCGAAAAAGGAGTTAAAAGAAACTTTTAACTTCTAAAGTCATTTATTCTGTTTTTTGAACTGCATAATATCTATACTTAATTTTAACACGATTCCAAAATTAATGCAACATTTCAGGGGTTCAATAACGACTACGAAACCCTTACGTAGTAAGGATTTATATTCATTTTCATTCTTATTTTCATAAATTTTAGCTCTTAAATTAACAAGTTCTCAAAAAAGCCCATTTTTGGAATAAAAACGTCATTGTTCTAACATTTTACACTCGACTTTTAGTGCTAATCGTCTCTCATTAGTCAAAATTAGCCCTTTTAAGACTTTTTAGTCTAAAAAAGAGATATTTTATCACACCATATTCTTTAAAAGCCTCAAGACGAGATTTTTAAGATAAAAATATAGAAAAAAAGGCATTTTCTTATAGAAATTTTAGTTTCCTAAAGAAATGCCTTTTTTCTTTAACAAAATTCAATTTTTTTTGAATTTTTTAGATATTTTATACTATTTTAGCCTCAATATCATTGCTTGGAGATCCATAGAAGTGTAATTGTAGCTTGTTCATATCAGTTGAATTAACTACATTATCGCTGTTGATATCAGCTGCATACTTGAATAGATATTCAATTGTAGACTTCTTACCGATTGAACCACCACTAGATAAGTAAGTTCTTAACTTAGTTAAGTCAGTAGTGTTAAGTACACCATCACCATTTAGATCGCCACGGATTGATACGTATACTGAATCTAATATATTACCATCATTATCTCTTAATTGAATTCTGAAGCCTGTACCTAGATATACTGAATCATATCTGCTTCTAGTGATTAAACCACCATTAGCATCGTAGATTTGAATTAGTGATCTTTGGTTTTCAGCTAAGTATGTTAAGAACTTAGAAAGAGTAGTTGATGAATGAATATTAGTAATAAATATCTTTGCACTTGATGAGTATGATGTATGGCTAGATTGTACTGTGTACTTATTTCTAGATTGATCATACTTAACAAATTGTGCTGTTGTACCTGAAGACTTATCAATTGTGATTACTGTAGACATAATCTTGAAGCTAATTGTTACAGTACCATAATAATTACCGAAGCCTCTTACTACGGCAAGTGATGCACCTGTAGCTTGAGAATATGGGTTAATATTATTTTCATATGTAACTGCAAAGTCTTCATACTTTTGTAATTGCTTACCATTTAATGTCATAACGATATCTGGAGTAACTTCACTCTTTGTATAGTTTTGATCACTAATTGGTGTGATTACTACTGCTTCATCAGATAAGCACATAGGCTTAATGATTAGAGTAACATATTGGTTATCAGTTGTTGTAGTTCCATCGCTCATTTTCCAAACAGTATTGAAATCGTCGATTAATCTGATTTGGATTTGTTCACCTTCACCAACAATATTACCATTTTCATCAATTTCTACATTTGCATTCTTGAAGTTTTGAATTACTGATTCATAGTATTCATTATTAACTGGTGTAAATGTATTACCACTATAAGTAAATACTAATGCTTCAGTTGGAATTTCAATCTCTAGCTTAGTTACTGTTAATGTAGCTGTATCATTAGTAATTAAGTAGTTAGGATTATCTGCTGTAACCTTAAATGGATATGTTGCTACTGCGATTGCAGGCTCATCAATTGGAGTTACAGTTAATACTAATTGATCAATTGTTCCATCAATTACGTTAGCCTTTGGAGCTAATTCATTTCCAGAATATGTTTGTGTAGTTTGAGTCCAATTTACTCTAATTTCTTTTTGAGCAATATGTAAATCCTTTTCAATTGCGTTAGTTGCCTTGAAGTTGTTGCTTTCAAGGATACGAACCTTAACAATGTAGTCACCAGCATAGATTGGCTTACCAGCTACTGGTTGGTTAGTTGCTGCATCAAAGTATTGATATACAATTTCACCATCAGATTCTGTGATTACCTCTGGATCAGCAATTTGCTCACCATTATAGATGTAATCAGTGTTACCAATTTCTAGTGTTTCTACTGTAGTTTGCTTAATGATAACCTTACGAGAACCCTTCATATCTTGGAAGTTGTCAAATACAATTCGATAGTAAACTGTATATTCGCCAGCATCCTTATATGTAATTTCTTTTTCTGCGAATGTTAGATTATCTAAGCTATAGAATACATTATATGCTGCACCTTCAACTGTTTCTAATCCGTTAATTGTAATTCCATGGTAGCTTGCATCGTAGAATACTTCTGTATTTTCTACTGTAACAGTTTGGTTAACTGCCTTAGTAATATTAAGCTTTAATACAAATTCTACTAATACGCTATCAGTTACATCTACCCATTCTGAACCTTGTAATTGTTCAATCTTGTAGCCTGGTGCGAATTCGAAATCACTTGAATCAACATATGTACCTTGTAGATAATTCTTTGATAATACAGAACCAGTTAATCTATATGTATCATCAGATACTACAAATGAACCATTTGTCTTAACAAGTACAGATAATGTATTTGAATTAAATTCGATTACAGAGCCAGTATATCCAGCCTCAGTATATTCTGTTGGTCCATAAATCTTACCAATATAAATTGTAGTATTGGCAATTCTAATATCATAATCAACTTCATATGACTTATAATTTGCTGATTCTTCAATTAGATAATGAACCTTATAAGTACCACAGTTAGTTGGAACTATACCATAAGCTTGTAATTCATAAACTGGCATATTATGCTCTAGATCTTCTACTTCAACAATTTCACCAGCAATATTAGAATATCCAGTTACTACCCAATGAGTACCACCAATTACCTCATATTCTGAGCCAACAAGTTTAGAATATGTTGTAATTAATTGGCCAGCACCATATTGTTCGTAATTGATTCTAATTGGTGTACCATCAAATGTCTTAGTAAGAATTGGAAGTCCATCACTATTCTTAACAACTGAAGAATCAGAGATAATTAAGCTAGATTGAGCCTTACTTATAGTGAAGTAACCAGTAATTGTAGTCTTACTATAATCCTTATTACCAGCTATAGTAGCTTCAATCTTATACTTACCAGCATTTACTGCGTTTGCTTGACGAGTAGTTGAATAAGTTCCAGTTTCTTCATCAAATAGATAATAATCATACTTAACGTAAGGGTTACCTGAGAAGTTATGGATAGTTACACTTGGTACTAATCTATAGCCATCATAAACCTTATCGTAATTAGTCTTACCTTCTTCATAATTGAATTCGAAATCATAGCCTGTAGGAAGAATTCTAATATAAACTCTATCAGTTACAGTCTTATATTGTTCTCCTTCAATCTTGAAGTAGATAGCATATGTTCCAGCCTTAATGAATGTTGGAGCTTCTTCTGAATATGTCTTATTATCTGCTGAATATGTAATTGTTGCATTTTCAGAAATAATTGTGAAGTTAACTGTTTGACCAACACCTTCGATATAATTAACAATCTTTAATGGCTTACTCATATAAGTTTCATTTGTTCCACAATCTGTTGTATATTCGATAGGATCTTTTGCAACCTCAACCTTCATATCTCTTAAGTTGATAATGTAATCACCAACCACAGATACTGTAGATTCATCATCAAATGTATGAATGATAGTTGTTGAAGAATCGATTGCAAAGTCATTTCTATTTCTATATAAGCCAGGAGCTGCAGGAACTACGACAAATACATGAGCACTATCATTTTCTGCTAAGCCATCAACTAATGTCTCTAAAACATGAGTATTACCATCATAACGAACCTCAGTATCTAATGATGCTTGTAATGTCTTTTGAGTAATATGCATTACCTTAGTATCGTTAGTTAATTGTAAGTTTTCGTTTTGTGGATATGTAGCAACAACATTGTAGTCACCAGCATGAATTGAATTATTCTCTACTGTAACTGTTACTTCTACTCTTTGTCCATTAGAGATGAAGTATGCCTTAGGAGCATTTATCATACCATTATAGATATAGCTAATAGAATCTACTGGAGCTGTTGAATCTTCTGATAGATACCACATAATATTTACAATACGCTTTGAAATTGTATATGTAAACATTGCTGTTGTTTCTAGATATAAGTTAGATTCAGCTACTGTTACTAATACTACATATTTACCTACATTGTATGGTCTATTCTCACCAGTTAACTCATCCTCTAGATGTGCTAGATAATCAGCTACTGTATAGCCTTCAACATAATTGAAGTACTTATATGAGAATTGACTTTCATCTGCAGTATATGTGTATACCTTAGGGTCGCCAGCAAACTCGCCAGTATAAATTTGTTCCTTATAATCTACGCCGATTGATACCTTTGCATAAGATTGAGAAATTGCAAAGTCGATAGTCTTTTCATCGCCTTCATAATTCTTTGTTGAAGGAACTGTGATAACAACCTTATAAGCACCTGCAGCTGATGGAGCTGAGATTTGGTAATTATAACCAGCACGGTAGTACTTAACTGAAGCTTCAACCGTAGTAATTGGAGTAACATTGTACTCAACTGATACTGGACGTTGGTCATATTGCTTAATTAGGTTAGTTGTATCTGTTACGTTAATAGTTAACTTAGCAGGTTTAATTGTGAATACTATAGTACCTCTTGTTGTAATATAGTTTGGAGCATTTAATGCGAAGTTAATAGTCATTGTACCCGCATCTGTCATACCAAATGCTGTTGATTGAGTATTAGTACCATTACTATATGTAATATTAGCTGAAGATACTGTTGGAATAACTATTGCATAATGCATCAATCCATCATATTCATACTCTACATAGTAAGTATTAGTTTCTAAATCTGTCAATTCATCATTTACATCCTGAACTATAAATCCAACAGCTGGATATAGGATTCTTACTGAAATGTTATATCTAATCAAGTAATTTTGATTAGTTAATGATGATTCACCAGTAATTGAGTTAACAATGTTAAAGTTATTCTTTAAGAATTGATTATCTCTTACATAAGTACCAACATTGAAGTCATTTGTAGAAATTGTACCAGAAATTGTATCATTTTCAGCTAAGCCTTCAATTGTTAGGTCAGCTATATTCTTAGTCCAAGGAGTATCAAATTCGTATGGATGTTGATATTCTGTATGTCTAATTACTAATTGAGCTGGGTTAACATTGAATGTGAATGTAGATAATTGGTCATCAATCTTATAATTTGTATTTTCAGCAATTGATACCTTGAATCTATATGAACCAACATTTACACAGTTTGAAGCATCTATTAGCTCATAATTATAAGCTATAGTGCCTTCATAATTGATAGCTTCTACTGTTGGCATTGAGCTTGTACCATCATATAGTCTTTGATAGTAGCTTTGACGTAAATCTAATGTCAACTGAGAAATTACCACTTTAATTCTTGCGATTGTATCATTTGTATTATCATCACCAGTTACATTAACAACTAGGTAATATGTACCAGCATCTACTGGATCATAATTGATAGCTTGATCATTATATTCCCAGTGATAATCATTTTCTGTAACAGGTACAGTTGATGATGTAGTGATATTAACCTCAGAAATTGGCTTTCCATTATATTCTCTATCAAGTGGCTTATATACGTTACCATCCTTTTCACCAACAGCCTTAACAACAGCGTCAGTCTTTTCGATAGTAGCAACAAGCATTTGGATAGAAACGTCATAATTTTCAGTTACATATCTATCATTATCAACATCTTTAATCTTAACAGTATCTAGATAAATTGTAATACCGCCACCAACTAAATTACCATTTTCATCAGTTGCGTAAGTCTCAGTTTCCTCATCATAGTAGTCAGCTGAATTATATGTATAAGTCTTACAATTACTATTGATACCATATTCAAATGATACTACATGACCTGCAAGAAGGTTAGTAGCTTGATCTACTTCAGCCTTGTAGTTGCCAACTGCACCCATATAAGGAGATGTAGTTGTAGCTACGATAGCTAGCTTAATAGGTGTAATTTCAACTGTCTTTCTTACAGTAGTTGGATTATGGTTAGCATCTGCTGCCTTTAGGCTAGCAATGATTTCCCATCTACCTACTTCTGTAGGAGGTGTAGTTAGATCTGGATATTTACCATCAAGGTTAGTATATTTAACACTAAATTCTAACTCTTGATCATATTCAAATACTACAGCAATTGGATTACCACTATAGGCTACTCTGTCATCAGCTGAAATTACTAGATCGTAGTCAGCCTTATTAATCTTAATAGTTCTTGAAGAAATTACTGGTGAGAACTTTTCGCCTTCTAGCTTATACCAAACAGTATAATTACCACTTTCTGTATAAGTTATAGGTTCTTCTGTCCAGTCATTTAAAGAACTTGAATCAGTGTAGGAAATAGTCATTCCTGAAATTTGATCAACATATGGAACGATTGATTCTGCTGATTCGACATATTTAAATTCTAATCCATGCTCATTGCCATCATATGTTACTTCAACATTATCGACAACAATAAACTTACTTAATGGTGGATAGATAACGTTGATGCTGTTAACAACATAAACATTATAATCGCCAGTATGATCTTCATTTTGACCATTAATTGAATATACTAATGAATTTCTTAATTCAGTATTTGTATATTCTCTTGCTGTATCTGCATGAAGCTCAATCTTACCTGTGAAGACATCATCACCTAATAAGCCTAATATCATATCATCAGTAATATTGATTGTGATTACACCACTTACAGTGTATTCAACATCATCTTCTGGTAATGTGACATAAATAGCCTTCTTAGTTAGAACTATCTTAATTTCATAATATTCTTGACGGAATAATGAATCACGGTAATCACGCCATTCATAATTTGGATTATTAACAAGTGCGTATACATAATATGTACCAACATTTGTAAACATCAAATCAGAAGCACTTACAGATTCAGTTATTAAATCCCTATTAAATACTTTTCCACTATATGCTGATACGAATCCTGGAACTGCGAAATAATCATAATGCTCACTAACTGGTAGATATGCTTGTTGAGCCTCTCCACTATATACTAATTCATTTAATACACCTGGAGTTTCAAGAATAATCTTGTTTATATAATATCTAATTGTAGCGTTAGCTAAATAATAGTTAGTATTATATGTTGTTGCCTTAGCATAGTATACGCCAGCTGGTTGAGTTAATGGATTAATTTCATTTCCTGCTTCATCATATAGATGAACTTGAATATCAAGTAGTCTTTCAGCATCTGGTAATTGTGTAGATGCCTCAGGCATATTATTTTCATGATATTCTTGGCTTGTGCCTGACCAGAATACAACTACGTTTTGTTGCTTAATTGTTACTGATAGGTTGTAATCAATCTTATAGTTTGCTGTAACATCCTTACCATTTGCATCAATTACCTTCCAATCAGTTGTCCAAGCGAATTCTGTAGCAAAGTCAGTATAAGCTAATACCTTCTTATTTTCAGTATCATACTTAACGTTACCATTAGTAGCTAATAATACACCAGTGAATTCTTCACCTAGAGTCTTATAGCCTGTAATGAAGTCTTGCCAACTATCGTTAGACCAATAAGTTTCTTCTGCAAATGTAATTGCATCTGTTAAATTTAATTCTAGAGTTGCTTGATAAATCTCATAAACCTTAGTTAATGTATCTACATTAGCACTAGCAAATCTTACGATAGCCTTATTATCGTTATCATCTAGATTTGCGAAAACCTTAGCTGTAGCATTAGTTGTTACATCTAGATTATCGTAGTATTCGATATCAAAATCGATACCTCTATAGAATACTGGGGCAGTAGCTGAACCTACAACAACTGCAGTTGAAGTAACTGTTGGAGCTGGTTCAATATCATAGCCTTGATATTCTAAGCTATAAGAAGCTAATTGATAATTTTGTGAGCTTATTAGAACTCTATATTCTTTATTTTCAATTGTCCATGTCTTATCTGTAATATCAGATACCATCTTATCAACTGTTAAATCAGGTGTTGCTAGATCGTAGAAGCCATAGTAAATAATACCATTGTCGATCCAACCATTTTCTGTATTATCAGTTAATCTATAAGTAGGATTTACATTTCTTACATAGACAACTGTAGTTGCACTACCCTTAAATGCGTGTGCACCAATAGTTGTAACATTTCTAGCGATATCAATAACATCAATTCTACCACTGTAGTCTGCCATTGTACCACCTGAAATTTCGATGACATTTTGACCTGCGTTAATTTCAGGAATTACTAAGATATAATCGTTAGATTCTAGGTAGCTTGACATTTCTGGAGTATAACCAACGATAGTAAACTTACCAGTTGTATGTCCTTCATCATCGATGCTTCTAGAGTAATCATATACGAATATATTATTCATTTCTGGATATACCTCATATGAAGTATGCCATCTCTTATATACAGGAACATCTCCATATGCTGTAGCACCTGGGACATCCTCATAACCGAACCAACCTTCAGGTCTTGTTTCACCATACTTAAGAGTTTGACCATCTTCAACTGGTTTATCACTTACGATATAGTAAGCAATTATGAAGAAGCTTTCATCCATATGATCGAATACTGCAGTTTCTAGATTTACAGTTGCTCTTGGTACTTCAATATATGCAATACCAGTATCACCGTAGAATGCTGCTTCTTCGATTGTATTTAAGTCAAATGGTAATCTAACTGTTTCAAGTGATGTTAAGTTAGATAATACACCATTCTTAATTGTTAACATATCAGTTAAGTCAAGTTCAACTAATCCACGTGGGATGTAGAATACTGTATCTGTGTTAGATTCAGCAGTATAGTCATATTCTTGACCATTGTACATCCATACATGGTTATATTTCTTAACTTGCTTAGCTGAATATGAGTTAGCATAGCTTGTTGAACCAAAGATGTAACCGAAGAATGATTCATATTCTGAATCTTCGTCTGTTCCAGTCTTTCCAATAAATGGAATAGTTAACTTAGTTAAGCCACCATCACCAGCAAATGCTGCATAGTTGATAGTCTTAACATTAAATGGAACAACTATTTCAGTTAATGTATGAGTTTCTTCTAATTCATCATAGATATATGCGAAGCTATATGTACCTAATGAAATTACATTTTCTGGAATTGTTAGGCTAGCAAGTCTAGTGTTATAGAATGCATAATCACCAATTTCTAGAATTGTTGAAGGAATCTCAATTGATGTTAATTCACTAGTATTTTCAGTAGAAATTGCCATCTTGAATGTGTTAGCTGGAATAACCTTAATATCAGTATCTTCACCAAATGTTACTGAAGATAGCTTGTAGTTATTTTCAAACATTGATGAGCTACCTAAAGTATCTGAATTAATTATAGCTGTAGCCAACTTAGCGTTGTTCATAAATACTTGAGCTCCAATAGTTAATACAGTAGCTGGTATTTCAATACTTGTTAATTCAGTATTAACAAACGCTCTAGATTCAATTTCTTTTACAGAAGCTGGAATTTCTATTGCTGTTATTGCAGCATTTTCGAATACACTTCTTTCAAGCTTAGTTAGAACAATTCCATCGGCAAATGTAACTGTTGCTAAATCACTTGTATTCATAAATGCTTCATAACCCATAGTTTCTAATGTAGAAGCTAGGTTAACAGCTTTTACCATACTATTCTTGAATGCTTGACTTCCTAATGTTACTAAACCATTTGGTAATGTAATATTTTCAACTGATGTGTTGATAAATGCGTAATCACCAATGTATGTAATACCATCATTTAGTACCACATTCTTAATCAATTGATAATGAATTTCTTCATCTTCTTCACCCTCAACCTCAACAGTTTCAGTGTAGAAGTTATACATATTAGCCAATGCGCCTGAAGAAATTTGAGTTTCATCTTTAATAATTAGAGTCTCAAGCTTTCTAGGAATGTAGAATTCAAATCCCTTATTATATGGTTGATTATCATTATTAGTTACAGAGATTCTTTCAGTTCCTGTTCTTGCATTAACTGGTAATACATTAACAGTTACAACACCACCGCCAACATTATAGCCTTGATGGATAGCAACCATGTTCTTATTTTCTGCATATCCGAAGATATAACCGAATAATGAATCATAAGTATTGATAACATTTCTAGAACCACCGACAAATGGTAAGCTCATAGATGTAATGTTTTCGCATCCGCTAAATGCTGCATAATCTATTGATAATACTGTGTTAGGTAATTCAACTGTAGTTAAATTCTTATTATTTAAGAACATGTACTTACCAATTCTAACATTTAAGATATCAGTTTGTTCAATCTTTGTAATTGCACTATTTGCAAATACGAAGTTACCAACAGTATTTACCTTTTCAGGAATTACTATTCTATTAAGCTTAGTTGAATATGCAAATTCATAATCACTTAATATAGCATTTTCAATATTGATTTCACTTAGGTTAGCATTATGGGCAAATGCATATTCACCAATATAGCCTTCGTAGCTAATACCAGTAATTGTTTGTCCAACAGTTTCTGGGATTGTAATAGAAGCTAAGTTAGTATATTCAAATGCATGATCGCCAATATATACTAAGCCATTATTTAATTCAACTGTAGTTAATCCATCAGTATCGTTAAATGCATATTGACCAATATATCTTAATGTAGATGGCATTTCAACAGATGTGATTGCATCTGTACCATAGAATGCATAATTACCAATATATTCAACGTTAGGGAATATATTAATTGCATGTCCATTTTCTTCTTGAATATCAGAATTGATATCTTCAAGTAATGTACAACCAAAGAATGTGAAATCATTAATTCTAGTAATACTATTACCTAAATATGTAACAGTCTCTAAGCTTTCATTATCTGCAAATGCGAATGCACCAAGATAAGATGTTGATGCTGGAATTATGATTGCTTGAAGTGATGTACAGTAACTAAATGCATAATCACCGATTGATACGAAGTTTTCGTTTTCAACTGGTAAAGTAACAATTGTTAGAGATGTCATATTCATGAATGCACCAGCGCCAACATTGTTATCAGTTGTAACATTTACAGTTGTTAAGCCCTTAGGAATGTAATATGTATAAACATCATCAAATTCCATTTCATACATTTGAAGTGCTGTATAGAAATCAGTTGCATTTTGAGCATCACTACCAAATATAGAACCGAAGAATGCTGTGTTACCATCAGCAGCCCATGCTGTTTGACCAGCAAATGGAACAGTAATATTTGTTAATGATGATGTACCACCAAATGCTGCATAACCAATGTATGTTGCATCTTCTGGAACAACGACATTATCAAGTGATGTATTGTTATAGAACATGTATGAAGCAACCTTCTTATTGTTAATCTCTACTCTACCTATATTATTACTATCTGCAAATATATGAGTATAGATAGGATCTGAAGGTGTCATATTAGTTGTTGTATACAACTTAGCATCAATTACTACCTCATTAATATTATCAACATTACTGAATGCATAAGATTTAGCAACTAATAAGCTAGCTGGTAATACAATCTTATTATTATCAGTTGTGTTGAATCTAATAATTGTTGAATTTTCAAATGCATGTGCTCCGATAAGCTCTAGCTTAGGATCAGTGATTGTAACACTTCTTAAGCCAACTATTTCATCTTCAGACTCGAATGTAACTAATGAATCACTTGTTGGATCATTATAGAATGCATAATCCTCAATTTGAAGTAATGTTGCTGGAAGATTAACGTTATTGATGTAATCACATTCAGCAAATGCACCAGCATGAATTGCTAGAGCCATAGTTACATTAACAGTCTTTAATGACTTAGGAATATAAGGAACTACATAGCTTGTAGGATTATAGTATTGTTGATTTGTTTGGAACTTATCCATCTTATCTGAGCTTGTAGTACCTACAGTTGTGAAGAAGTAACCTAATACATAGTATGGTTCTTCTACGCCTGAAGTGTCCTCACTAGGCTCAGAGTTATCCTTACCAACAAATGGAACAGTTAATTCAGCCAAGCTATATGCTCCACCTAAAATATCAAAGCCAATTGATGTTACAAATTCTGGAATGTATAAGCTTTCCATTGATCTTGCACTTCTAAATGCATAATCACCGATAGACTTTACAGAGCTCCAAATATTAACACCAGTTACTGTTGATGATTCTCTGTTCTTAATTGTTGTTAGCTTATAACAGTTTTCAAATACTGAAGCATTTAATACTTCGATATCATCAACACCGTCACTTGCATAAATTACTGTTGCTAATTCATGACAATCCTTAAATGCACTTGCACCTAAAGTATTAGTTGATGCAGGGATTGTAATAGCCTTTAATGCATTTGCACCTTCAAATGCAGATGTTGAAATTAATGTGAAGTTCTTATCAGCCTTACCTTCTTCAACTCTCTTATCTGGAAGGTTAATTGTCTCAATTATTTGACAGTTCATGAATGCACCATAGCCTAGTGCATAGTCATTAGTAATTATAACAGTCTTTAATGAAGCTGGAATTGTATATGTAGCATATTGGCTAGCACCAGTTCCATAATATTGAGTTGTTATATCATACTTACTTGAAGTTGCATTAGTGTAATATCCGAAGATGTAACCGAATAATGATTCTTCACAATCAGTTTGATATGGATGTCCACCAACAAATGGTAATGTAATTGATGTTAATCCGTAGCAGCCAGCAAATGCGCCTTCGCCAATTGATGTAGCATCATCAGGAACAACTACGCTACCTAGCTTTGGACAATTGTAGAATTCATATGGTCCTAAAACCTTATTTAGAATATGAACAGTTGTCAATTCTAGGTTATTAGCAAATGTGTAGCTTTCAACTCTTAATACTGACTCTGGAATTGTTAATTCTACTACGTTAGTATTATCAAATTCATGGCTTGATAGATAATCATTACCAATATTAATTGTTGATAATTGTGCTGTGTTAGCAAATAGGTAATCACCTACATAAGATGTAGTTGCCTCACCATCCCAGTTTAGAGATGCTGTAGTAATAACACTTGTGATTTGACCACAATTTGCAAATGCATAGTCACCAGCAATTCTTACACCAGCAAGATTAATTACATTTGTACCATTAAATGACTTAATAGTTGATTTTTCAAATGCGTGTGCACCAATTGTTGTTACACCAAATTGTCCGTCGATAGTTTGAATATTACTATTTTCGAATGCATAATCCTCTATTACTGTTAATGTAATAGGTAATGTAACTCTAGTAATATGAGTAGTATTTCTAAATGCACCTACGTGTAATGCTAAAGCCTTAGTTAGAATTACTCTAGTTAGATTATTAGGAATATAAGTTTCTAGATAATCATTTTCACCAGTTCCGTATACTTGCTTAATCTTTTCTGAATCTGTAAATGATTCAGTACCGAATAAGTAACCTAATACTGCTGTCTTACCATCATAATAATATGAATCAGAGCAAGCTTGGTTATTATATCTACCAATATATGGAACAGTAAGTGTTGTTAAACCAGAGCAGCCACCAAATGCAGAGTTTAAATCATTTGTATCCTTTTCAAATTCAGTAACACCTGGAAGACTAGCAATGCTAATAGCCTTACAATTATAGAATGCTTTAGTACCAATCTTAACAATTGTTTGAGGAAGATTAACTTCTTCAGCTGTATTAACGTTTTGGTTAGTTATAGTCTTAAGCTTTAAGCAGTCCTCGAATGTAGAAGCTTGTAGATATTCTACACCATTACCAGCGTAATGAACGCTTACTAAGTTATCACAATGATTGAATGCGTATGCACCAACATTTGTAACGTTAGTTGTAATTGTAAATGATGCGAATGTATCACAGTTTCTAAATGCGTATGCACCAATACCTAATGTAGATGTTGGAAGTGTCATACTAGCAAGTTTTACACATCCATCAAATGCATAGTCATCAACATACTTAAATTGTGCTTCTGTCTCCTTAGAGCCTGTAGGCTTTGAAGTAGGTAGAGTTACAGATAATAAGTTGCTGCAGTTTTGGAATGCATAGTTCTTAGTTCTATAAGTATCAGTTAATGTAACGCTTGTTAATTGAGTTGGAATGTAATATGTTACACCATTTTGTACTGTTGGGCTCAATTGAGCTTGAGTGATTGTATTACCATCAACACCAGCTAGTGATGAACCGAAGATATAACCAAATGGTGTGTATGTAGATGAAGTTTCATCTTGAGGTCTCTTAGAACCAACATATGGTAATGTCATTGATGTTAATCCCTTACAGCCTCTAAATGCGCCTTCTTCAATTAATGTTAAATTATGATATGGTAATGTCATTGATGTTAATCCATAACAATTATAAAAGGCATTAGTCTTAATAGTTGCTATAGATGTTGGTAAATTACCATAATCAGAGCTTGTTAAAGTATCAAGTTCATAACAGTTATAGAATGTACCTGCTTCAATTGTTGTAAATGCTGCCTTAGCACCGTTAAATTGAACCTTATCTAATGATGTATTATTCTTAAATGCATATTCGCCTAGAGTTGTTAAATCAGCTGGTAGGTTAATAGCATCAAGGTTAGTATCACCTGCAAATGCGTAAGCACCAATTGTAGTAATTGAGCTTGTTAGCTTATTAATTGTTTCATTATTTACAACTGCTTGATTTGGTTCAGAAACATAATCTAGAGCTGTCATACCACTAAATGCATAGCTACCGATAGTTGTAAATGGTACAGAATCGTTGTTGTAACCAATTGGTAATACAACTGTTGTGATATGGTTAGCATTAGCGAAGCCATAATCTCTAATTGCTGTATCATCAAATACTGTAACTGTAGTTAATGTATTTGGTAGGTAATAAGTATTTTCATTTTGAACTGTTGGAGTAAATCCAGCAATTGCTTCAGTTCCGAAGATATAACCAAATGTAGTTGTGTTAGCTGAATCAGTTGCACTTCTTCCTGAACCGATAAATGGAATTACTAAGCTAGATAATGATACACATCCAGCAAATACGCCACTATTAATCTTAGTTACAGCCTTATCAACTGTAAATGATTCTAGTGTTGTACAGTTTTCAAATGCGCCAGATTTAATTTCTGTAACTGTAGTTGGTAATGTGTTAGTAGTTGTTTGACCGTTTGCATATACATTAGCAAGCTTGATACAACCCTTGAACATATTATCATTTAATACCTTAATTGTATTTAAGCCAGATTCGAATGTAACTGTAGCAAGCTTTGTACAATTTTCGAATACTCCAGCTTCCATGCTAGATACAGTGTTAGGAATTACGATACTAGTTATACCAGTCATACCCTTCATTGCACTAGCCTTAATAGTCTTAATATTTGGAGATGTGAATTCAATTGATGTAATCATTGTAGCATCTTCAAATGCGTTAGGACCAATTGTTTGAGCGTGTGTAATTGTTACAGTTGCTAAATTAGCAGGAATATAGAAATCATATTCGCCAACTGTTTGAACTACATATTCATTATAGTTGTTATTTGTACCAGTGTATAAAGTAGATTCAATTGTTGTTTGATCATCACTTAATTCACCGAAGATCCAACCATAATATCCTCTTCTTACATCTGTAGCTGAAGCATTATATTCGCTTGCACCTACAAATGGTAATGAGATACTTGTTAAGCTTACACAGCCACCAAATGCTGCATAACCAATTTCAGTAACTTCATTATGAACTGTAACAGATATTACTAATGGATCAATACAATTATAGAATGCGTATGCACCAATCTTCTTAACTGTAGGAATTATTTCAATTGTTTCAAGGTTAATACAGTTATAGTATGTACCATCCTTAATTTCAGTAATTCTACAATTTGTAGTTGGATATGTAACTGTAGTTAAGTTTTGACAATTTTCATATGCATATCTACCAACTGAATTGATTACACCAGATGCATCGTAAGTAATAGTTTGAATACCACTATGGCTGAATGCATAATCACCAATGCTTACTAAGCTTCTAGGGAATGTGATATCAGCAAGTGATGTAGTATTTTCAAACGCATTCTTATCGATTTGAGTTAATCCTTCATTTAGATTAATATGCTCTAAATTATCAACATTAAGGAATGCACCCTCAGAAATACGAGTTGCATCTGTTAATGTAACTGTAGTTAGATTTGTTGGAATATAGAATCTAAATGGAGCAACTAAAACAGTTGAAGGTGTTGCTGTTGTTTCTCTAACAGTAACTTGTGTTGCACCTGCGTAATTTTGATAAATTCCATGCATTGTATCATCTGTTAAATGACCAAATACAAATCCAAATAACAATCTAAACTTTTGAGTATTAGGTGAATATGTGAATGTAGTTAATGTAGCACGGTTTGCACCTACAAATGGTAAACTCATAGTTTCAATATTTGTACATGCACCAAATGCGCCATAACCAATTTCTTCAATATTATTTGTAACAACAACATTAATTAAGTTATCACAATTGTAGAACATATATTCACCAATAATCTTATTCTCAAATAAGAATGTTGATAAATTACTATTTGCGAAGGCAAATGGTTTAATTGTTGTAACATTTGCTTTAATTGTAATGTCTTGTAAGCTCTTAGATGTATCAAACATATGAGGAGCTATAATTGCATTTTGAATATCGATATTAACGAAATTATTATATGCAAATATGTATGAACCTAAATCATAGTATGAATCAATACCAATATTATCATTAACGATTACTGTGTTAATTGAACTATTATTTGCAAATGCATAATTACCTAATTGTACTGTTGAATCTGCAAATCTAATAGTATTAACTGCATTTTCTGTAGTATCTTCACTTGCTTGATCACCTACATACTTTAATGTATCAACATTGAAGAATGCATAATCATTAATAACTGTAATTGTATCAGTATATACCTTTTCAACCTTAGTATTCATGAATGCACCAGCACCGATAACTGTATCTCTAATTAATTTAACAGTCTTTAAGCTATAAGGTAGCTTGAATACATAAGTCTTACCAGTAAAGCCATCTTCTGTGAAGTCAGCAGTTGGAACTACTACATCTTGACATACTCCACTAATACAATCTGGAGCTACTTGTGATGTATTGATTGAAGTACTATATGCTTGCTTAACATCATAGAATAATGATGTCTTATTAGCATTTACTGTATGACCAAAGATATAACCTAATAAGCTTTCAAATTCACTAGACTTAGTATCATTCTTTCCTACAAATGGAAGTTCTAATGTTTCAAGTGCTGAACATGAACCAAATGCACCATAACCAATAGTTACTAGGCTAATAGTGTAATTATCACTTGTAAATTCTGTTAAGCCAGAGTTATAGAACATATATTCGCCAACTGTAGTGTTATTTAAAGTTATCTTTGTAGCATCAAGCTTTGGAGTATTTGCGAATGCGAAATCGCCTACTCTATCTTGAATAGCTGCAGGAACTACGAATCCTTCAAGATCCTTAGCACCATCAAACATATGGTCGCCTATTCTATCGTTTTGTAGATCGATATAAGTTAATCCACTATTTGCGAATGCATGTGACTTAATAGTTGTAATTGTATTAGGAACTATTAATGACTTAATTGAAGTTGCACCATCAAATGCAGATGTTCCAATTGTTGTTACACTTGGAGCAAATGTGATTACTGCTGGATAATTAGTATTGAAGCCTGATAATGAAGTACCAGTATAAGAAGCTATAGGAGCATATTCATTATTATCTGTATCAACAAATGCTACATTACTTTCAGCTACTGCTTCTTTATCAGTAACAGTATTCCAAATTGACTTCAAGCTTGTACAACCTGCAAATGTATAATCCTCAATTACAGTAATATCTGAACCTAAGTACTTAACTAATTGAAGTGATGTACAATTTTCAAATGCATGTGCACCTAAATAATTAGTTGTTGAAGGAATTACGAAATACTTATTAGCATTAGCTAAAGCTTCAGTATTTTCAGTTCGAGTATCATTTGTATATACATAATGGTCAACAACTGTACCATCATTATTATAATGACAACCAACTAATGCTGTACAACCTGCAAATGCGTAATCTTCAATTCTTTCAAAATCATCGACTGTTACTACATGAGTAGTTTCATCTTCAAGAGTACGAGTCTTTGGTAGTCTTACACACTCGATATTCTTACAGTTCATAAATGCACCTCTAGAAATTCGAGTATCATTTGTAACTACAACTACCTTCAATGATTCTGGAATGTAATAAACCTTATTTGATGTAGCAGTAGTTTGTCTTGCTGCATAAGATTTATCATATTGTGATGTACCAAAGATATAACCTAATGTCTTTTGTTCATCAGTTACATCATCTTTATCATTGTAATCGAATCCTACAAATGGAACAATTAATTCTTCTAATGAGTTACATCCACCAAATGCTGCATAACCAACAGTTACTACTGATGATTCAACAGTAACCTTTCTTAAGAATGCACAGTTATAGAATTGCATTACACCAATTTGAGAGTTACTAATTATAATTTCAGAAATATGTGATAATGCGTATGCTGCTTGTTCAATTGTTTGAGTGTCTTCTGGAATAACAGCCTCAGTAATTGTACATCTATAGAATGCATATTTACCGATTGTAGTTATTGTTCTTGCTGCATAAACGTAGCTTAATGAACGACAATTCATAAATTGACCATGACCGATAGTCTTTTCACCAAGAGTCACACTATCTAACATATATACATTATGTAAGCTCTCTGGAATATAGAAATCTGTCCACCATTCATCTGCGGCTAAACCAGTAGGCTTTGCTACTTGTTCTTCAGGATTTGTAGGAATAGTGAAATTACTATTACTTCTATATGCTTGTGGAGTCAATAATTCTCCAGCATCATTAGTTGTACCAAAGATATAACCTAATAGATAAGCTTCACTAGATTGTTCAGATGGAATTGGAACATTATCAATTGTTCTATACTTTGTTGCACCTACGAATGGTAATGCTATACCTTCTAATGTGATACAAGCATCAAATGCGCCTGCACCAATCTTTTCAACACAGAATGGAACATATAAAATATTAATTCCTGTACAACCTAAGAACATATTAGTACCTATTTCTCCATTTTCGAAGATAATAGGAGTCTTATTTTGATAAGTTGAAACATTCTTAATCTTTGTTGTTCTTTCGTTATCCTCGATAGAATAATCATTTTCAACAACCTTATTAGCTTGATTAGAGCCTAGGCCTGTACAATATTCAAATACATTAGTACCAACAT